>Ga0208872_1000099_pt1 | contig 88323 bp, 61 predicted proteins | sample CryBogCBH12Aug08_FD_185508 | JGI IMG/M metagenome (GOLD analysis project Ga0208872, IMG submission 185508) | Freshwater microbial communities from Crystal Bog, Wisconsin, USA - CBH12Aug08 (SPAdes) | ecosystem: Environmental > Aquatic > Freshwater > Lake | place: Crystal Bog, Wisconsin, USA...
GCGGCGGATCCTTCTCATGCTTGGACGCCGCCGGCAGCTTCAAGTCCATGTCCTTCACCGGCGGGATGGTCGTGATGATGAAGATCACCAGCAACACAAACGCCAGATCCAGCAGGGGCGTGATGTTTAGCTCCGTCAGCGACTCGTGCGCGCTTTGCGAACACTTTTTCATGGAACGATTGCTCGTTTCAGAACTGCGTTGGAGCGGATTGCTCATGGCGTTTCAAGGCGCCGGCGATTTTGTCTTCGATGTCGCGGTTGTCCACATAGGCATGCTCGATCTGGTTGGCGTAACGCGTGGCGAAGCCGTCCAGTTCCTGCGTGATGTGCCGGATGGTCGTCACCATGAAGTTGTAGCCGAACATCGCGGGAATGGCCACGAGCAGGCCGGTGACCGTGGCCACCAGCGCCGCCGCCACACCTGGAGCCATCGCCGTCAAACTGGCCGACTGTTTCTCGGCGATGCCGGCAAACGTGGACATCACCCCCCAAACCGTGCCCAGCAAACCGATGAACGGCCCGCCTGCCACCGCCGTCGAAAGCACAATCATGCCCTTCTCCAAGGACATCGCCTGCGCGGACGCCGCTTCTTCCAACACCACTTTAACTGCTTCATAGGAAGACGTTGTAATCTTCGTCGTCATGCTGCGAGCCAGATGATCCGTATTGCCCTCGCCGCTGCTCTGCACCACCGCAGTGCCCTTCATTTCCACCGGGTTGTTCTTCAGATGATACAAGACTTCTTCCGCGCCGCGTTCATAAAGCGCGTAGGCGGGCGAGCCGTCAAATTCCTCGCCGCGCTTCTTGATGTCCAGCGGGTCGCGCGTGGACGAATAGGCGGCCATGAATTTCTTGGTCGCATTCCGCGCGATGTGAAGCTGACGAATCTTGGAGATAATAATGGTCCAGCTGAACAGCGACAGGAGCACGAGGACGATACAGGTGGTTTTGCCTTCGGCCGTCGCGTTCTCGATCGCATATACCGCCGCGTTCGCCAATAGTGGATGTAGGGTGTTGAGCATGTGTTTGTGGGTTGCGATTAAAGTTTGGAGTTAGGCGGTTATTCTTTCATGCAATACATTGACGAGAACTGACCACAGAAGCATCTCCGGCCAAGATTGTGTGGCGGCAAATAACCGTAATGAGCACGGCTTTGCCACGCGCATTATCTGAACTGGTATTTGCAAATTATTAACGAACACAAAGCGTCATTGTATAGGAGACTTGGAAGAATTTATGTTACAAACAAGTTAAATCCATAAACTTGCTAGTTTATATTGTGACCACAAAGCAGGTAAGTATCTGGCGGATGAATAAGGTGTAGCAACCTGTCGACAAATAATAATTGCAGTTAGATCTACTGGCTGTTCTTAACAATATTATAATTAAGAGTTTTACAGAATCGTGTGCCTCAAGAAAAATAGAGGCGCCTTCAACATCAAAAAGGTTTCATGTATGTCACAAATCTGACGCAAAAAAGTCACTTATTGTCCGCAACATACAAGCCTATTTCATGGAGGATTCATATCCCCTTTTTGTTAAAAAAATAAAGTTGCAGCCCTCGGATGAATGGTCGCCTGGCGGACGTGGCTGGATCATGGTTCGTGTGGCGGAAGGCTCCGGCTACTGTCGCCATACGGTAAATGCCTGCGAGTTGAATTCCGGGGACGGCTTCACTGCACCGACGAACAGCCGCCTCTTCGTGCGTGCCAGCCAGCTTGGTTTTATGGAATTGCAATCGGTTCGCATCGAGCCGGATTATTTGAATGGACTTTTGACGGTGGCGGAATGGTTCAGGCTTGAAGCGGCTCAGTCTCATTTACCGTGTATTTTCTACTTTAAGGCACATGAAATAGCGGGGCAGAAGTTTGCCCGGCTGGTCGATCAAGCGTCCGGTCAACGTCTGTCCACCCGATGTGGGCTGCTTCAATTTTGGGCAAACGGCGTCGCCAGCCTGCTGGCTGATTCCGCATTGGCGGCTGAAACCAATACAGGACTGCGCCAGCGCTTCCGGCAGTTGATGGAACATATGCCAGAGACAGAATTGTTCCGGCACCCTTTATCAGATTTGGCGCGGCAGCTTCAATGCAGCGAACGGCATTTTAGTCGTCTTTTCAGCGCAGAGTTTGGTGTTTCCTTTCGCAGTCATCAAATTGAATTGCGACTGCAACATGCCTGCCGGCTGCTAACAGAACCGGGTCACAAGATAGCCATTATTGCCAATGAAAGCGGCTATCAGCACATCGGGCTTTTCAACAAGACATTCAAAAAACGATTTGGCGTGACGCCGAGCGAATGGCGCCACCAATTGCAGAATCACCTAAGTTCAACGGCAACCTCTGCCTTACGGTCAGGAAAAAATCAGGCCATGGATTTTCCTTAAGCAGATCGTTCGAGAGAAGCGAGCGGCAGTTTTCTTGGCCTCCCATGTTTCTGTCGCCATTTACCAGGACTCGTCCCATAACGTCGGACAAACATCAGGTTAAATAAGCTCAAAGACTTGTAACCGCTTTCCAAAGCCACATCCACAACCTTGGAATTTCCCGTGGCTAATAACTCCCGGGCTCGCGCCAACCGGAGTTCGGCGCGCTTCTCGCGAAAGGACATGCCTACCACCTCATGAAAGATTCGGCTCAAGTGACGGGTCGTGCAATAGGTCATCAGGGCCAGTTCATCAAAACTCATCTCCACCAGTTCTGATGCGGGCGTTTGTTTCAATAATACCTTGAGACGCATTTTGGCGGCAGAACTTGCTCCGTTGTCGGCAGTCTGATCCAATTTAGTGCGCACAAGTTCGCAAAATATCTGAAGCAATTGTAGCCGAAAATGCAGTCCCTCTTGGTTCTGCTCACTGTTTACTTGGCCCAATTTTAACGCAACCGGACTATCCGGCGAAATAATCTGGATGGAACTTTTTTTACTAGATGCTGCCAGTGCCAGTGAGTTTTGTTCAACCAAAGAAATTAACCCAGCCAGACGCGATGGCATGACGTTGAACGCATAAATTGACAATTCACTTAATTGGCTGGCACGGATATGTCCTTTTACTCCATCTGCAACTAAAACCACAGATCCCACCTCTAGATCTTGATTTAATTCAGCATGCAAAAAATAACCAGCCCCCTTGCGAATTTGAAGGATGGTCCAACCATTCAATGGCGACACCCATTCCTCGCCAGCTAGAATTGAAAACTCTTTGATAAGCAGATGAGGCTCATGTGGTGAACTAAGTTTCATATTTAGAGGCCTCAAATCCGGCTAATAACCTTTCTTTGACCTTTCTTTGACCTTAATTGCCAATGCATTTGAATGCGAAGATAGCTGAAGCCTGTTACAACAAGGTGACAGTTCTGGGAAATATTGGAAAATTGTTTGCGACTTCTGGAAGTGATAAAAAACAAATAATCCCCAATATCGTCAAACAACCCTGTAGAAAAGTTAATTGTTTCCTGCTTGTAACAATTCTGACGGCAATTCGTAATAAAAGTTGTCCAACTTGTGCCCTGTGTTTTAAGCATTATTATTCGAGCCGCCGGCGGATCGAAGGTTGATGTTTAAGTATTGTATTCTCAAATTATTATCGAAATGTGCCGGCCCTATCAAAACCAATCAAGCAGTGGGCTGTTTAGCGTCGTAAATCAGACACTCGGCCTTAGAATGCTGACTTGTTTGGCCAAAGATTACAAACACAGCCCCCCGCGCACACTATTGTGCTTTGCGGTTCTTTTGCTGCAGTTTTTCACTTGCTGGCATCTGGCGGCGACTGAGTCATTTGCCAACCGTCAGATTCCAGCCGCGTTTCAGACCAATGCTCCCTCTTACAACGTCGAGTCCTATGTAATTGAGGGCAAGACTTTGTTGGCCACCAACATTCTTGTCCCCTTGTTTTCCAGACACACCGGAACGAATATTAGTGTCGAGGAAATTGTGCGAGCAGCTGCGGATCTGCAATTGGAATACAGCAAGCAAGGCTTTCAAACGATGAACGTCATCATCGCTCAAAAACGAATCACCAACGGCGTAGTAACAATGGGTGTTTTCCCGGGGGCCATCGCCCAAATCGTAGTATCAGGAATTCGTTACTCGGTTTCGAGCAACGGCGTGGACATGGCGGCAATCCACTCGGAATCCAATACGTCCGGCTCGGTGCCTCAAACCCAAAGCCCCAACAACAGCACGGCCACAAACTCCGGCCCACACTTTACCGTGGAGAAATATCTGATCGCCGGCAACTCGGTTTTGTCTCCTCAAGTCATTGGCACGAGCCTTACCAATGCCTCTGGCACCTTCGGAACAAATGTCACCCTTAACGGCATTCGCACGGCGGCGGCTGAACTTCAGGGAGCATATCGGGCACGCGGTTATGTGACGGTGGCGGTAGGACTGCCACCGCAAAAATTGACCAATGCGACGGTTAAAATGCAAGTGACGGAGGGACGGCTTGCCAGTATTGAGGTCAAAGGGAACCGTTACTTTAGTTCCAACAATGTGATGCGCGCACTGCCTAGTCTGCATACAAATATCATCCTAAATGGATTGGTTTTTCAAGCAGAACTAAATCAGGCCAATGCCAATCAGGATAGACAAATATATCCTATGCTTGACCCAGGACCGGATCCCGGCACCAGCGATCTTACTTTGAAAGTAAAGGATCGTTTACCACTCCATGCCAAGGTGGAGTTGAACAATCAAAGTTCGCCTGGAACTCCGGGATTAAGAATCAACTCGTCGGCCATGTATAATAACCTTTGGCAATTGGAAAACTCCTGTGGTGTGCAATACAGCTTTTCCCCCGAGTTATACAAGAAAGGTGATCAGTGGGAGTTTTATGATGGGCCTTTGGTCGCCAATTACAGCGCATTTTATCGAATGCCTTTGGGCAATCCAGAAGCTATTGACGAAATCATCGCGAGCAATCCCGGAAGTTTTGGTTACGATGAAGCTACTCGGAAGTTTAATCTGCCACCGGCTTCGGGGCTGCCCGAGTTAAATTTCTTTGCCAGTGGCTCTACCATTGACACGGGTTTGAACACTTCAGGTAATGTGCTCTTCTACAACGTTCCCGGTGTGCGCCAGATATCTAAGAATGATGTTCAGGAGGATATAACATTGAATTACGACCTCGGTGCCCGCTTGAGCACCCCTCTAAAAACTATCGGTGATGTTCATTCCAGTATTTCCGGTGGACTAGACTATAAAACGTATGACCTCACCAGTTACAAGACAAACAACTTTATCTTTACAGAGATAACGCTCAACTCGGTGGGCATACCTAATCCCCCAACCATAAGCACAGTTGCCTCGCCGGTGCCGACGACCCACCGACCACTGCAATATTTGCCCCTGTCACTTCGTTACGATGCGAGCATGCACGATGCGATGGGGACAACCACTTTTGGCCTTGGAATCAGTGGAAACGCTTGGTTTTCAGGTTCGGTTAGCAACTTACAGGGCATAACCAGTTCCAAGAAGTCCTCAGGTTACTGGGTCGTCATTAACCCCAATTTTTCTCGCACTTTTCAGCTAGCCACTAATTGGATAACCACCATCCGAGCCGACGGCCAGTGGGCTACTGAGCCTTTGATAAGCAATGAACAATTTGGTGCCGGTGGTGTTAATAATGTCAGAGGCTATCAGGAAGGCCAAGTGTTTGGCGACACTGGCTGGCACATTACCCTGGAACAACAGACACCGCCTCATTTGGTGGGAATCACTTCTGGCAACACACCCCTCACCATCCGTGGTTCGGCTTACATGGATTATGCACGGGTCTATCTACTAGACCCACAGGGGCGACCCGATTACACTGCATTGTGGAGTGCTGGCTTGGGTGGCGTGGCAACGCTCGGCTCCCATTGGGAAACCCGGCTTTTGCTTTCTGTGCCGCTGGTGGAAGTTACCGGCAGCGCGTTGTATCAGCCATTTATTAATTTCAGCGTGACTGCGCAGTTTTAATTTGTCATGAAATTGTTACCAAAAAAGCTTGGCCGAAGGTCAATCTGGCACTTAGATTCTAAGTTGACGTTTTTATGATGACTGCCTTGCCTCATTCTCTGTGGCGTTGGCCAACGTTGATAACGCTGGCCGTGCTCTTGACAGCAGGTATCTATCCGGCTTATGGCAATCCCAACTCCACGACAGCTTCCGTTACGCAAGGGACAGCTTCGTTTAATGCATCTGGTTCTCAATTGACAATTACCACCTCTGCTAACTCTTTCATCAACTGGCAAAGTTTCAATATCGGTGCTGCTGAAACCACTACTTTTGTTCAACCCTCGTCTGCTTCCGTGGTTTGGAATCAAATCAATGATCCCAATCCCTCTCAAATCCTTGGCACACTCAACGCCAACGGCTATGTGGTGCTGCAAAACCAATCCGGATTTTACATCGGTGGTTCGGCTGCCATTAACACCCACGGTCTAGTTATGACCACCGCCTCATCCCCCGTGCCTAATCTGTCAAGTGGTGGTGCTTGGCAATTTAATACACCACCGCCCTCCGCAAAAATCATCAACTACGGCCAGATTAACATTACGGGTGGAGGCTCGGTTTTCTTGATTGGCGGCGACATTGAAAACAGAAACGATGTCAATGGCACAGGCAGGATTTCCGCCCCCGGCGGCAAGATTGGACTTTATTCGGGACAAACAGTGTTGGTTTCGATGAGTCCGGATGGCCGTGGATTGAGTGCCCAAGTGACGCTACCTCAAGGTTCCGTAGATAATGAGGGTAAATTGATTGCCGATGCTGGCAGCATTGTCGCCCAAGCGAAAACGGTCAACCAAGGCGGCCTGATTCAGGCCAATTCCGTCCAAAATGTCAACGGGGTGATTGAGTTGTTGGCCAGCGACAGTCTCAACCTGAAGTCCAGTTCTGACATTGAATCCCATGGCGACAACACCAGCGCCGGTGCGAGTCCCGGCGGATTTGTGGTTTTAAAATCTGATAATACTTTTGCCGACAACGGTGGCTCGACCATTAATGTTACCGGCATTGGCGGAGGACAGGACGGCATGGTCGAAATTTTTGGCAACAACTTGGTGGATGCCACCTCGATTCAATCAAGCATCGGCAACAATTTCGCGCTCCTAATTAATCCTTATGACATCACGCTTTCGGGCGATGCCACGGATACATCCTCTTCCAGCCCCATTCTCAATGTGAACGATCTTGCCGCCTACTCACAGATTGCATTGTTCGCGAAGGACAACATAGAATTAAGCACAGAATGGTTCCTAACCGATCCAGGGGCTTCAGCCGCCTTATCTCTAAATGCTGGCAACAACGTGATTTTAGATGATGGCACCGGAATCAATGCGGCTAACAATTGGGGCGTCAAGCTGACTGCCGGCAGCGGATTCATTCCTACTCTTCAACAACCAACACCTGCTTCGGGTAGCGACGGCATTTATTTGAACGGCAGCGCTTACATTATAACCCAGAATAGAGACATCGATTTATGGGCAGCAAATGAAGTGCAGGTGGGTTGGTCGGGCTCTGCTAACTTACCCGGGCAGATAAACGACGGCATAGGTGGCATCACCACTGCAAATGGCGGCAACATCAACGTGACCACGCTTTCTGGGGATGTCAACACCGGATCAAATCCATTAGGATTTAATTATAAGAAATTTGCACCCTATTATACCGTTGATCCAGGCTTGGGTGGAATCAGCACGGCGGCGGGCGGGAATGTGACGATTACTGCTGGAGGCAATGTCATCAGTTATTTATCATCAGCCAAGACGGATGTAGTGGCGGCTGATGCCGGCTCCGGCACTTTTGGTTCAGCACCGGGAAATGTCACCATCACGGCCGGCGGCAGCATTTTCGGACACTATGTGCTGGCTAATGGCGCAGGTTCAATTACTGCCAGTCAAAATGTAGGTGCCGCCAACGGCGATCCTTTTGCCCTTAGCCTTATTGCCGGCAGTTGGAGCGTCAACGCACCCAACGGGAATATTTATCTACAGGAAGTGCGTAATCCGAACGGGGTTTTTAACAACCTGCAAGGCCCCGGGAAATATTTGTTCAACTATTCATCTCAGGCGGCCGTTGATCTCACGGCTGGAATCGGCGTGTATTTTACTGGCGCTGACACGACGGTGCCACGGCCATTCGGAGATGTTCCGGTTCTCTATCCTCCGATTCTGAACATTTTGGCCGGTGCGGGCGGCGTAACCTTAACAGCCAATCTGACCTTGTTTCCATCGCCGTATCAAAGCTTGAATATCACCACCACTGAGGGTGGTGATTTGGTTGCACTGCCCAACCCCATAACGCCATATGAATTACTCATGTCTGACAGTTCTCAAACCCAATGGAAAAGTCCAGCAACCTTTAGTCATGGCGATCACGGCAACCCACCCACGGAATTAAATAATCCCACCCCGGCACTCATCAACATTTCGGGAAGCATGGCCAACTTGACCCTGATCACCTCAAAAGCGACCCAGATATCAGTGGGCGGTGATATGATTAATTGCGGCTTCTCCGGGGAAAATCTTCATGCCAGCGATGTCACTTCGATCAAAGTGGCAGGCCAAATATATGATCAAAGTGCCTACTCTTTTGTCACTTTGTCTCAAGCCATTCCCAGTGTGCCTTCCGCCGACCTGCCTCAGGGTTTCAGCAGTTCGTGGGATAGCATTTTTACCCTGGCCTTGAATGGTGCAGCCATTGCCGCCCTGACAATCCCAGCCAATATACCTTCTTCCAAGTGGGCTACCTATGCCGCAGGCACTGCCTTGTTTCCATTGGTATATTCGAATGGTAAGTTTTTGGGCGTCAACCCTGGCTTTGTTTACAACCCGACTACCGGGCATTTTGGTTTTGGGGGCATAATGACACCGGACATCTTGGGCTATTTGACAACACCGACAATCACCGTATTACGCTTCGGAGCCAATGGTTTGCCGGTGACCTATACCGGTGTGGATGGGAAGACTCACTTTGCAACGGATCAGATCAATTGGGTTGACCCTTCGCAAATAGCCACGCTCTTTACTGCCAGTCAGGGAAATCCATCCCCCTCTCAGGGTCAGCTGGGTTACCGGCTGGGCGGCCCCGGCCAGTTCAACATAAATGCCGGTTCCATCTCTTTGGGCAACAGTTACGGCATACTTTCCTGCGGCGTGAATGATCCTCAGGGCGGATATTCACGGTATGCAAACTTGGCTTCTGAAACATCTGCTGCCGCGACCTTAAATGTCACCGTGTCCGGCAATCTGGATATGCTGACTTCGACCATTGCCGTCATCGGCATGGGCGGGAATGTCAATGTGATTAGCACCGGCGGCTTTATGAACCTCGGTTCTCAAGAACTCTTCAACACCTCCCGTCAGGTGGGTTTCGGCATATTTACTTCCGGGCGTGGCAATGTCGATGTGACCGCCCTTGGTGACATCGACATTGCCGGTTCACGCATTGCGACTTACAATGGCGGTAATATCTATATTGAGTCACTGGAAGGAACCGTCAATGTCGGAACCGGCGGAGACACCTACACGGGCGTGAGTGTTTCGTTTGTGAATCCTGTCACCGGAATACCCGGATTATATAACGAAGCAGTGTATGGCAGTGGTATTGTGGCTAATACCTTGCTGGATCCATCCCAAGTTCCAGGCAGTGCCATTGTGCCCGGCGATATCACGGTAAAAACCCCGCAGGGTGATATTATCGCCAGTCTGGGTGGTATCACGCAAGAGGCGCTTAATGGGAACATATCCAGTGGCCCCACCATTAATTTGCAGGCTGGAACCGCGCCGGTTGGCACTCTAGGATCGCCTGGTTACCAGCCCGGTTTTACCGGCAACATTGATTTAGGTCAATCCGGCGTGATTGGCGGCACGGTTAACGCCTCCGCGAACGGCAACATTACCGGCTTAGTCATCTCCCGCCAGAGCAGCACCGTTCAGGCCGCCCAGAACTTCAATGGCACGGTGCTCTCGGGCGGTTCGGCCAGTGTCACCGGTGGCGGCACGGTCTCGGGCACCATTATCGGCGTCGGTGGAGCCAGTGTTTCTGGCGGCAGTGTTTCGGCTGAAGTGCTTGGCCAGAATGTTTCTGTCAACGGCGGAGCTTCGCAGTCCACCCTAGGCACTTCTGCGGCGGCGTCCACCGCCGCCCAGTCCGCTGCCCAGCAGTCCGGCAACGATTCCAAACAACTTGCCCAAACCAGCGACTCGGATGACGATAAGAAAACCAAACTAAAGCCATCCCTGTCGCGACACATCAAACGGGTCACGGTGATCTTGCCCAAGGCAAGTTAAAATTAGCATTTATTAAGGGACAGGTAGAAAGGTTTCCGGCGACGGCAAAGAAGTTAACTGGTTCCAAGCCAGAGATCTTGAACGCCTTAAATTTCCAATTCCAACGAGAAACTATGGTGGGCTAGGCACGTTTTCACTTTGCTTCCATCGAGAAAATTCAGCCTGCACACGATTCCCCTTTCATCGTCTAGGTAATTCAAAGTGAAACGGGCAGCCATCCCATCCGATCCGTTCACCATACAAAACTAACAATGATTAAGGGGAAACCAACCTGTAATATGCTGCCACATTAGTCATCAAATTATTCGTGTAACCATAGCGGCCATCGCTTTGAATGGTGTTGGTAAAAATCGGAATCCAGTTGATGACGGCCAGTGTGATATTGGTGGATGACAAAATCCGGTATTGCACACCAGCCGGACCGTTCGTTCCGTTGAACTGAAGTTTTCCAGTAGAAAAAGTTACAGCCCCCAACTTGGCCGGCGGGGAAGCCACGATATAATTGCTCATAATGTTGGTGCTGGATCCTCCCGGTCCGTTCACCGTCAAGGTGACGGTATAAGTTCCACCCGAAGCCGAGGAGTAGGTATTGGTCACATTTCCGCCCGTGATGTTAGTAATGATGGTGCCGTTGCCAAAATTCCAAATCCAGTTGGTAATATTTCCTGTGGCCGTGTTGGTGAATACCACCTGAAGCGGCGCAAAACCATTGGTCCCTGTAAGAGAAGTGACTGAACCCGCCGCCGGAGCCCCTGACGCTGAAGCCCGGGTGAACGTCATGGTGCCATCAGTATTCAGCGTAAAATAACCCAGATAATCCGCTTTTCCGGTCGTGCTGCCGGTCAAGGGGTCAACAAGTAGATTCCCGGAAGTTGGAACATTCAAGTAAAAATCTGAAACCGAGGGCGTGGTGAAACTGCTCGGAGTCGTATTCTCCACTGTAAAAGTCGAGAACGTTGCCCCCCCCCAATCCCCATAACTAGGATTTGAGGAATCGCCAATATATGTTGTGAGGTTATTCCCCGGATCGAAGCTGCTAGGCTCCAGCACGACTTGCGCATAATTATAGACATTGGTGGCTCCCAATTCTACGGAAACGGTATTGGCTCCCGATTGAGCTCCAAGCATTTGCTGTTGCACGGTGCCGGCATTGCTGAAGGGGAAACGGTTAACCGGTGTTGTTTGAACATTCACGTTGGTGCGGGGAACCGTATACCAGCAGGATTTTATGGGAAAAGAGCCAAAAGCGTTTGTCAATGGTTGGCCACTTACTCCGAAGGTCGCCCAAACATTCCACAGCAATTTACCCAAATTATCCGGACACATATTTGTCAGTTGCTGACGGGTATAATTGTTAATGGGGATTGGAGTGCCGGGCGGCGCACTCAAAAAGTTGGTAATATTGCCAAGATTAGCCACCATTTCATAATTTTCTGCGGGGCTTGTCTTGCGAAATCCCACCATCACATCTCCTTCGCCATAGCTGAAATACGTTTGCGCGGTTAAAATTTCCGGCAGGGCCAAAACCAAACACATTGCCAGTTGCAAGCCCAACCGTTTGAGAGAGAGATTATTCATGTAAAATAAGCCACGTAAAATACCTGACTTGGTTTGCCGTGACAACCTTTTTTAGGACATGCACATAAACAAAAAAGACATTTTTAAAAATTGTAGATACCTAATTTTAAACACTTTATATAAGATTGGCAATTCTAGACCAACAGGCTCCAATATGTCACTTGTTTGTAACCGAAAACTGTAGTTTTGGGCCAAAATCCCGATTTCACTCAAATGTAAATGTTGTGGGAATCAGTCGCCCCGACGTTTCTGTTTTGGTTAATGAAATCTCTTCACTGTGGTGGTGACTGACAAATGGTAAAGTCGGCCTGTGTTCATCCGGTGTTAATTTTCACCGTCTTGTAACTTGCCTGTGTTCCGAGTAAGCCCTAGTCTTAAAAAACAATATATGAAAGTCCATCTAATAAGCCATACCGCTGTCACGGTGTTTATCCGGTTGCTGCTTTTAGCCTTGATGTGTGAAAATCTGCCCACCTTTGCCCGGGCGCAGGAGACAAATTTAAATTTTACAACCATTCAGGAAGCAGCGGATAAGGGCGACGCCAAAGCCCAGTATGAACTGGCTCGGTGCTATGAGAAAGGACAGGGAATTCCAAAAGACTATGTCAAAGCTGCTCAATACCTGCGCCAAGCTGCCGAGCAAGGCTATGCGCTCGCCCAAGGGCAATTGGGCTATTATTATGGCATGGGGCTGGGGGTCGATAAAAATCCTACCGAAGCCTTTAAATGGTATCAGAAAGCCGCCAATCAGGGAAACGCCATGGCTCAATTTGCGATGGGTTATATCTATTCCACGGGTAAAGGGGTATCCAACGACGTGAATCAAGCCATCCACTGGTGGCAAAAAGCCGCCAGCCAAAACCTGCCCCAGGCCCAAAATGCCCTCGGCCAGTTTTATTATCAACAAGGGAAAACCAATTCTGTTAAATATGCTGATGCCTTAATCTGGCTGCGTAAAGCCGCCGAGCAAGGTTACGGCCCTGCCATGAATGATCTGGGCACGATTTATGATTTCGGTCTGAGTGTGAAAAGAGATTTTGCGGAGGCAGCCAAATGGTATTCACTGGGTGCCGAACAGGGAGAAACCATGGCGCAAGCCAATTTGGGAGTCTTATATTTTGATGGCCGAGGTGTCACCAACGATTTTTTGAAAGCTTATGTCTTGTTCCGATTGAGTGCCGAGAAGGGATCCGGGGTCGGCAAAAAATATCTTTATATGGAATTTGATGAAAATAAATTGCTTTCGCCGAGCCAACTGGTTGAAGCGGAGCGGATGATCAATGAATTCCATAGTCGGCAGGCCAAACTCAAACCATAAAGGGCTGACAAGCACGGCGAAATTTAAAGCTATGGTGAGGTTGTCGGCGAATTTTGTTTTTCCACCAGTGCTTGGAATTTCATAAAGTCGTCGTCCCCCAACATCCCCTCTAAAAGGCTATCCGTCTCCACTTGAGCTTTCTGCCAACGCGCCAGATAGGCCGGATCGTTCGGATTCTGATTCGTGCCCCCTATCTCTTTCACAAAGATATCACGCAAGGTGGTTATCACCTGCCTCTGATCTTGGCTCAACTCTCCGGCTATCAGATCCGCTTTCTCAAAAACCATCGGCAGCGCTGGCACCACATCTGACCACGGTGGACGATGGCTTACCTTTGGCGCGGTCGTTGCCACATTATCCTGGGCTGGGTCAGGCTTTAACCCGAGAAAATCCCGGATCATCGCTTCTTCCTTGGCTGGAATCTGCTCCGTTTCTGACTTCAGCGTTGCTTCCGCGCCGGCAACCTCAACCGGGTTAGTGCCGACGGTAGCGGCCAGATTTTGTTCCAAGACCTTAAGCCGGGTCCACAACGCGGCATGGACATCTGCGGTGACAATGGCGCGAACGGTTGGCTCCGGACAGCCTATGTCCCGCAGGTTTTTAACATAGACATGATAATCGCTGGCATTCAGTTGGTTCCAGCGGAACGATTTGGCGGTGTCGGCCACGACCTTCGGGGTCGTGGGTTTCTCTGCCGCCGAGCGCAGCCAAGCGAAAACCTTCCCTGATGGATCCATCAGAAACCAAATCAAGCCGGCCAGCAAAACAATATTTACCAGCACAGAAATTTTAAACGTAATCCTCATGGTGCATGCTTAAGACCGACGGTTGGGCATTTGTTAAAGCCATCGTTGAATCGCAGGATTCGGGCAAGTTCCCATTCCCTAGCGGGCAATTAACCTGACCTCAACTAAACTTATTCCATCAGCTAACAGGGCGCCTGTCAAAACGAAAGACCGGCGCGGAAAGAATCCGCGCCGGCCGGTGAATCCTACTAATTAATTTGAATTATTGCAGTGACGGATAACCGGCATCGCTCGGCTTGTCGCAGGCGACCACAGCCGGGTCAAGCGCGGTGCTGGCACCGGAAATGACCGTATAGGTTTCCGGGTTCGCTTCCTGGCCACCGGGAGGCGTCAAGTAAGCAAATGAACCTTCAAGTGCGCCGGCAGCGGTGGACAAGCCATGCAGACCCGCATTGGGGGCGCCAATATTGGACGCACCAACCAATTTCGCGGCTACAACGCCGGCCGAGGAACCAGTGGTCTGGCCCACAGCTCCATACAGGTGTTCATGACCCCAGAAGGAATAGGTGCCGTTGATAACGGTGCCGTCGGATTCCAAAACACCTTGGTCGGTCAACACCGCGCCGCCGGAAGTGAGAAGGTGTGAGGCATAGAGGTCAACCAATCCCGTATAGCCAACGGTGATTACCGCCGCGTTGGTGGCAAGCGTTATGCTGGTATCAACCCAGCCGCTGCAGTCATCTTTAAGAGCTGAGCAGACGTCGCCGCCACTTTCGTAACCGTCATTCACAACGTCAAACAACCCGCCAGCAGCGCTAAGAGTCTGAACCGTGCCGAAAACGAGGGAGTTTTGTTTGGCGCTGTTATAATAACTGTCCTTCGGAACCCAATTGTCAACCTGTCCACTGGCGTTCACAGCGTGACCCGCATCAAGCATCATGTTCACCCGGGTGCCGGAACCTTTGTTACGACCAATCATATAGACGTGGTTCGTATGGTCAGTAGCGACACCGGTTAAATAATTCAAATACTGTGGTCCGCTGCAAAGAAAGTTCGCTTGAAAGCGGGTGAGGTTGACAAGATTCGTCCAACCCGGATTGGCCGTTCCATATTTGCCCTTGGCCCAAGTGAACGGAATGACACCTACAATGCCATATTCCTTCAAGTTCGAATTGAATCCGGGATTTAATGAAACCTTGTAGCTGGTATCAGCAAACGCCAAATCAGCCGAGCAAGGAGTAGCTAGGTAGCTGCCAGTGTTGTTAGGATCCACAAAGGTGGCTACCGTGGGCGTTCCGAACAGGGTTTTGGCGGAACCATCACCACCAAGCCCGGCAAGCTGAGTGTCATTATTAACCGTGGTGCCATAGAGACAAGCCAAACCGGCTTCAGAGCCAGTGATGCCAACCAGCAGGATGATATGATGAGTAACTCCGCCGGCTTGTACGTCGGTGATGTCACCGTAGGCATTGTAGGAACTGGTGGAACCATCAGCCGCCGGAGCCCCGCCCTTACCTTGCAGGGTGTAATTGTTACCATCGAATAAATTGTGGGTAACGGATTGATACAGGTTGCCGCGGAAGGCGGACGAACCCGTAATATACACGGCTTCATAGGTGGTGCCACCGATGGTATAATTAGGAGCACCAGCGGTGCGACCAGCATGGGCAGCAGAAGCTATGCCCACCGCCAGCGCGGCGGTTGCGAATAATTGTTTATAGTTCATAATAATAATTAATTGTTTGTTGTTTGTTGTTTGTTAAGTTGGTTTGATTAATTGTTTTTCTGAGGAGGGACTGTTTTGGGCATTTTTTGACCGATTTTGCGGCGAACCAAGACCACGAGCATACCGGCTCCAGCCAGCAGGCTGGTGGTCGCGGGCTCCGGCGCGGGTGTGAAATCCGCCACAAAGGTGGAGCCACTCAAATTCAGGGAGAGTTGGCCTGCAGCAACCCAGCCTGTAAAGCCGCCGCCAGCAGTCTGGGTATCTTTCCACAAGTTCAGCGTAACTGTATTACCGCTCATCGAGGACAGGGGATCTTGCAGGGGAATATAGTTGCCGAATAAGTTAGGATCGCTAAGACCAGCAGCGCTTCCATTGGCAATCAGTTCCTTGAAAGACTGACCGTAGCCAAGGTTGTTTGCAACTATTGCCTGGCTTCCACCGCCGACAGCGCCAGCACCAGGTATGGATAAAACAACTCCTGCAGCATTTGCAATATTTGCAGAATTAGGAGCAGAGCCGCTTGCCGGGCTCGCCGGGCTAATGGTCGAAATCATGATGGAATTAAATCCACCGGTCTTGCCTGAAACAGCGCCTACATAAAGGCCCGAAAATGAGGAGAAGACGCTATTAAACGCAGTCATGTCTGCGGCCGTTCCATCCATATGACTTACTCCACCTCCGGCTGGGATTTGCCCCAAATCAAGGATGAAATCGTTGTTGCCGCTGTTGACGAAGCCCAACACCAAATCGTTGGCGCTGGGAGATGATTGAGCCTGAGCCGACGTAACGCCAGTCAGACCCAGTGCCGCGAGTAATGCGGCTCGATATAGGGTTTTTTTCATTTTGTTTGTTTGTTTGTTTGTTGTTAGTAATTACTTTGCCGATGCGTGGCCACACCACACTAGTAATCGACGATGAGAATGTAGAAGAATCAAATCAAGATAACATCCATAATTCGGACATGTTTAGCCTGTTTATTGCCAAGCAATACATATGTATAACATGCTTATATTAAAATATTTATGTTGTTTTTAGACAGCAATCCTTCTAATTATTTGGATTGTTTCTAAAAGGTCACAATAAAAAAGCGAGGAATATTACGGTGAATGGCGAAAACAGCCTTGCGTCCGACATTAATAAATCAACAAATCGTAGATTTTGTCATGACAGGTCTTGACCGTCGCAACGGACTACGCAACAAGGTTATCCAATCGCAATCGTCTCAGATCAATTTTTATCGCCAGTGTCGTTAAGGCCCATTACAAAAAGGTGCAAAGCAGATTCGGCAGTTTGGAGGTGCCATGAATTGTGAACCATTTCATTTATATGAAATGGGGAACTGGTCTCGGTCTGGCTTTAAGCATTTTCTCGACTAAGCGTAAACTTTAGAACAGAGCGCTCTCCGAAATGCCCAATCAATAAAATAAACTAGCAGAAAAAACCAGCGAGGTTGGTGGTATTCGTTGCGCTAAAATAACGGGGAAGCGGGAACAAATATTGCCGGGGAAATTTTTCCCCGATCGGATTCTTTCCAGACTTCGCTGGCTTACCTGAGCTTCGTAACCACAATGTAACAAATATGCCACAAAACCGTTGCCTGACACGCATACCCTTTGCCGATGCTATTTTTAGAGGCAAAAGTCTGTGCGCGACGCAACCTATTGGCAAGATGTGGTTTTAGCCTATGGCTGGCCGTGGTCATTTTGGCTGGAGGTATCTGGCCGGCGGGTCAGGCGTTGGGAGCCGACACCTCTGACCCGGTGCTGGCTTTGATGGTGGAGAAAGGCATGATTACTGAAACCGAGGCGGCCAAGGTGCAGGCACAGGTGGATGAGCGGCGCACAAATCCGGTGGCTATCTTTCCCGAGTCCAAGTGGAAAATCAGCAGCGGCATCAAGGATCTCGAAATATTTGGCGATCTTCGCCTGCGTTATGAGGGGCGTGAGGCGACGGATCCGGTTGGGGGTAAGATTGATTTGGAACGGCTGCGATATGCTGTGCGCCTGGGTTTGCGCGGCAATTTGTTCGATGATTTTTATTATGGTCTTCGGCTGGAGACCGCCGCCAATTCACGTTCGTCTTTTGTAACTTTCGGCACCTCGTCCAGTGGCACACCCTATCAGGGGCCATTTGGAAAATCAACGGCGGGCCTAAATATCGGTCAGGTTTACCTTGGGTGGCACCCAACAAAGTGGCTGGAGGTCACGGCGGGGAAAATGCCCAACCCGCTATACACCTCGGCGATGGTTTGGAGTCCCAGCATCAATCCTGAAGGCTTGGCGGAGCGTTTCAAATATAGTGTTGGCGAGGTGGAGTTTTTTGCCACCTTGGGCCAGTTTTTGTATCAGGACTTGAATCCGGTTTCCGCCGCCAAGGGTTTAGCCATCAACAATTTGTTGGGGCAGACGGCCGACAATATTTTTCAGATTGCCTGGCAGGGTGGCTTGACCTACCACATAACGGCTGATACTTCGGTTAAGATTGGGGCCACATTATATCAATATCTTGGTTTAGCAACCAGCACCATTGATCAGGGAATCGCCCCTTATTTTGGCGATCCCTTTGTGGGCGAAGGCGCCTTTACCGGATACAACACCGCTCACCCAGTCAATGGTGATAGCGGGTATGGGACATCAAGTACCCTCCCAGGCTATGAAAGCTTGGGCTACCCCAATAATCAGGTTGGCCTTGACCATCTTGAGGTGTTGGAGGTGCCGTTTGAAATAAATTTCAAAATCAACAAGCTGGACTGCCGGATTTTTGGCGATGTGGCCTATAACTTAGCGGGTAGCCAGCGAGCCGAAGCGGCTTCAGCGGGTTATGCGGCTTATTTCTTGTCTCTACCGACCAGCTCAACAATCTCCGCCTTTGCCCCCCAAAAGCAAGAATGCAAGGCTTATCAATTTGGCGTGGCCGTTGGCAGTGAAAACAGCTTGGGGCTGGTCAATGGGACCACCGCCAAGAGACACTCTTGGGAGGTGCGGTCTTACTGGCAGCATATTGAACAATATGCTTTGGATCCCAATCTTTTGGATCAAGATTTGTTTGAAGGTCGTGGGAATTTGGAGGGTATCTTTGCGGCTGCAGCCTACGGATTCACCGATAATTTTATCGGCACCGTCCGGTATGGTTATGCTACGCGTATTAACAACAAGCTTGGCACCGGTGGCAGTGGTCAGGACATCCCCCAAATCAATCCGATCAATGACTTTGATCTGTTGCAGGTTGATTTGACCTTCAAGTTTTAGCTCGCAGACTATCTGGTTAAGCACTAGCTTTTGCTTCAAATGTGGCGAGCATTCGTTGCAACTTATTTCTCAATCGGGATTCATCAAATTAAAAGGCTGCAAATCTATCTAGCACCCCGTATTCCGCTGCAGATTACTCTGGTGGCACTCGTGCTATATGGTTCCACTTTGGGGTGCGGGGTGACGTTCAATAGCCTCTCCCTTACCGCAGAAGTAGCTGGCTGGGATTGGTTCCCCATGGTAAGACAACCTTTGTTCTGGCTACTGACTTTGCCTTTGCGATGCTTGCCGGCAGCTTGGGTGCCACCGACCGTCAATTTATTTTTTTCCGCCGTTGCGGCGATAACACTGGGTTTGCTGGCTCGCAGCGTGCAGTTATTGCCATGGGGTTGTCCACTGGAAAGTCAAAGCTACTGGATTCGAACGCTGCCCGTTTTGCTGGCATGTAGCTTGTGTGGATTAGAATTCAACTTCTGGCAGCAAGCCGTTGCGGCTAGCGGCGAAATGCTGGCTTTTCTGCCACTGGCGACGGCCGTTTGGCTGCTTCTAAAGTTTCGTCAATGCCATCAAATCCGCTGGCTTTATTGGGCGGCTTTTGTTTGGGGGCTTGGCATGGCGGATGACTGGTTGATGATGTTAACACTGCCAATATTCTTAGCCGGAGCACTCTGGGTAAAGATATCCAGCTTGGTAAGCACAAGAAACCGCTCAGATGTGCCGGTCTTTGTCACCGCAACTTTTTGGCTGGAACAATTGTATTCACTTCGACGAATTCTTCTCAAATTCATGGGGGTCATAATTGGATTCTGTTTTGGGGGTTTTTTAATATATGCCTTGCTGCCTCTGGTCAATACTTTGGATCCCAATTTACCTCCAAGTCATGGGGCGGCTTGGCTAACCAGCTTGAAACAGACCAAACATTTGCTCGTTTCACTTTTCCACCAAATCTGGAGTAGTCGTGCCGTATTGATCGCTGTAGGGATTTATTCTTTGGTGCCCATCCTATCCTGCCTGATGCGTCAGCATGGCGGGGATATTTCCAAAAAACAAAGGCTTAATCCGTGGGCGGATCATCATTACCGAAGAAGAACGAAAGAGGATATTTTCGTCGGCATCATCCAACGCACTTTTGGCAGTGGATTGGAATTATGGTTTAATCGTGGTTTGAGTGCGGTGCTCCTAGTAGCCTGTATTTGGTTGGCGTTTGATCCAAAAATCGGCCTGCGACAAATTTTAAAAAATCAGATAAATGTTTCGATGCCGCTGCTGGCGTTTGACTATTTCAATGCTCTGGGGGCGGCTTATCTCGTCGGTAGCCTATTGATATTCTGGCAAAATCAATTCCAATTACCTCGCACTGGAATTCCCTGGAGAAAATGGCTGGCGGCCGTTGTGCGACCGAGATTGGCTGTCCCCGTCGTTGGCACAGTCCTCGCCCTGATAATCATCGGATTAGTTGCAAGAAATACCCCGGCAATAATAAGCCTGAGCCGTCATCCGCTACAGCGTTTTGGCGAACTGGCGGTCGCCTCTCTGCCCACGGGGCGCTGCGTGATACTAAGTGAACAACCCGGTCAGTTGGCTGTCTTTCAAGCGGCTCAATCCCATCACCGCAACCGTTCCGAATGGCTGGCTGTTGATCTGCGCACATTGCCATTGGTGGAATACCGAGCGTGGCTTGAACATCGCCAGCCTGCCGGCTGGCTGACTGAATTGACCCGGCATGAACTCTCCTCGGCGGAATTATTGCTGTTGCTCGAGGAGGTTGCCAAAACCAACCGCCTGTTTATTCTGCATCCCGGCTATGGCTATATTTTTGAACAATTTTATCTAGAACCCGCAGGGGCAATCTATGAGATGAAATTAAGGGAAAATAATTCCATTGAAACCCCTCAGTTGTCACGTTCAGTGACGGATGCAAATGAATCATTCTGGGATTCCGTCTGGCTACACGACTTGGCCCCGCTTGCTTCTTCTACCAGCCAGCCGTTGACCGGCTGGCGTAAAACAATTGACCGTTTTGGTTACTTCCCGGCACCACGATTCCAAAATCAATTACTAGCGGAATGGTATTCACTCGCACTAAACAGTTGGGGTGTGGCACTGCAAAGACAAGGTCGCTTGCAAGAAGCAGCGCGGCGATTTGACCAAGCGCTGAAACTAAAAACCAACAATTACTCGGCGCAAATTAATCTGGCTTGCAACACCAACCTTCAATCTGGCGTCAAACAAGGACTTGCGAATCTGGACAATGTGGTCGAGCAATTGGGAAATTTGCACCGGTTAAGCCTTGTAATGAACAGCTCTGGTCCATTTGATGAACCGGTTTTCTGCTATCTTTTGGGCGAATTTAGCCAACAAAACGGTCTATTACGCCAAGCCGCAGAACAATTTGAGCGGGCTCGAATTCTCGCGCCCGGTTTGGCTGCCCCGGAATTAGCTTTGGCTAAGATATACTCCCGACTCCAGCTGCCAGATCGCATAAGCCACATAAGAAAAGAGAGCCAGAATCTTTCAAAAGACAGTGGACTAGACATGAATATAGCGATGTTGGAGGTCGACTCATGGTTGTCGCAAACCAATCCAGCCAACGCCATGAAAGTTCTTCAATCCGTTGTGCAACTCCATCCCGATGACGAGCAGATTGTGAACCGTGTAATCAATGTTTATCTTACCTTCGGCGATTACGTTAGTGCTTCCCGACTGGCCAATACTCAACTGGTAAAAAACCCTGACGACATCCATACGCTTAATTCCGAGGCTGTCATTTTTCTTAAAACTGGCAACCCTGGTGCCGCCATCAATGTTTTGAATCACCTGCTCACCCTAACTAATCTACCTGCCGCTCGGCTAAACCGTGCCAACGCCTTGGTAACCTGTAGAGACTACGCGTCGGCGGAAACTGACTACCATGTGTTGGAACAATCCGGCACCGATCTGGACCGGGTCAATTTCGGACTCGCTACCATTGCCGAGTATCGACAAAACACCAATGCAGCAGTGCACTATTACGGTCTCTGCGTCAGCAATACCCAACCCGGAACAACTCTCTGGCGCCAAGCCAGCGCGCGGTTGCAGGCACTCGGATCTGATTCCGGCGTAAAATAATCCCACTTATGAAACTTTAAATATCCTAGGGTATTGTCGGAAAATGTATTGCGTGCATGCATCGGGGTGGCAAATACTGCCTTGACCAAGCTCACTTCCGTCAAACAACTGCGGGCGTAGCATGAAAATACCAGTCATCATTAAACAGGAGACATTGCCGACGACCGCCGGAGTGTCTAAACTCTCCAAAGTTGAATTTGCTAGGAATCCGTATGTGGCGCTGCTCAAAGAACCCAAGCAGTTCTGGGATGAGATTTTCATCGCCAACGAAGCTTACATGCTGGACGAAATCACCCACCCTCGCATCCGCCAGAAGCTGGCGTATGACGCCACACTGCACCGGCTTTTTCTGGAATATGTTGAAGGCACAACCCTAAATGAATTGGTGATGAGGGGAGTAACGATCAACGATGCAGCGCGAGCACATCAGATATTGCAAGCTGTGGCCGAGGCAGTGGCCGATTTACACGATGGTATCTTTTGCGGTCGCCCGGTTGTTCACAATGACCTGAAGAGCAAGAATGTGCTGGTGCCCGCTGCGGCTCCCGATGATTCCATACTGATTGATTTTTCACACTCCTATTTTCACGGCAACTTACCTCCCTTCATCACAGACAAACGGGAAAACCCCGTGGGAACCGCGAAATATATGGCTCCGGAGAAATGGGAGCAAAACTACGAACATGGATTCAAAAGTGATGTCTTCGCTTTTGGTGTGATGGCCTATTATGCCCATACCGGCAGACATCCATTTGATGGTGATTTGACCCAGATCGAGCAACAAATCCGTGAAGTGACGCCACCTTCGCCTATCGAATTGGGCTTTGATGTTCTGCGCAACACCTCGGCCATTGTCATGTCTTGTCTGGGGAAAAAACCGGAGCAGAGACCGTCGATGGAACACGTTGCCCGTTTTTTTGCCGACTCGGCCTGCTTGTTTAAGTCTCCGGTGTAACTCACCAGCGGCCCAAGTATCGTTGTTATGATGGCTGCCGTGAACATTCAGTGGACGGCCTGACCGATGTGCCGTAGGCTGCGGCAACAATTTCTGCCATGCTGCGCCATCTATTCGGAAAAAATTTGATCCATCAATTTTTGCAACGTCTCAGCTTTTTCATCCTGTTGCTCGGCCTATCGGAAATTGCTCCAGGGGCGGCAGGCGCGGAGGCATTTGTCCACCCCGGTCTGTTGCAGGGACGCGAAGATCTCGCCCGCATAAAAGCGGCGGTGAAGTCGAAGTCGGAGCCCACTTTCTCCGGCTACGAAGTCTTTCGCACCCATCCGCAATCGCAGTTGAGTTATAAAATGCACGGCCCGCTGCCGATGGTTGGCAGAAACCCCAGCCCCGGGCAGAGCAATTATGATTCCGATGCCAACGCCGCCTATCAATGCGCCATCATGTGGTGCATCACCGGCGACATCGCCTATGCCAACAAATCTAAGGCCATCATCAACGCCTGGTCGGCGACGCTCAAATCCATCACCGGCCGCGACGCGATTCTGATGGCCGGGCTTGGTCCGTTCAAGATGATCAATGCGGCGGAAATCCTTCGTTACACCGACGCCGGCTGGTCGCCCATAGAAATCCGGCAATCCGAACGGCATTTTCGCGAGGTCATCTATCCCGTCATCAAGGATTTTGCGACCTTCGCCAATGGCAACTGGGACACGGCCGCCCTCAAAACCATGATGGCCATCGGCGTTTTCTGTGACGACCGCGCGATGTTTGACCGGGCATTGAATTATTACGTCAACGGCGCAGGCAACGGCCGGTTGACGCATTACATCATCAACCCCTCGGGCCAGTGCCAGGAAAGCGGACGCGACCAGCAGCATACCCAGCTTGGCCTCGCACACTTGGGCGACTGCTGTGAGATCGCCTGGCACCAGGGTTTGGATCTCTACGGCTACGACGATAATTTGTTGCTGAAAGGTTTTGAATACACCGCCAGATACAATCTGGGTGAGCCGGTTCCCTTCGCGGAAACCCGAGATGTCACCGGACATTATCACCACAAAATCATTTCCCCCGAAGGACGCGGCAGCCTGCGACCGGTGTTCGAGGAAATCTACAATCACTATGTGAAACGCATGGGCCTGCCTGCGCCGTTCACGCAACGCGCGGCCGAAAAAAACCGGCCGGAAAAAAACGGTGCGCCCGGTGCGGATCATGTCGGGTTTGGCACGCTCTTGTTCACAGGCCCGGCTTCAAGAGTGAATTCAAGTTCAGCGGTGCCCGTTTCACCGGCCGCCATCGTGGCGCAAAGTTCGGCAAAAGAAATCAGGCTAACGTGGGTGGCAGCCGTGGGCGCGACAAGTTATGCGGTCAAACGTGCAACCACGAATAAGCCCTACGAAACCATCGCCCCTAATGTCGCCACCACGTCCTTCACCGACGCGCAGGTGGTGGCCGGTGAGAATTACAGCTATGTGGTTCAAGCCGCAAATTCCATCGGCAAAAGCGCCGACTCCTCGCCCGTTCTGATCCGCCGCTGACCAAATTGCCGGTCACCCTTGCCCGTCAGACACATGTTTGGCGGGCTTGTGTGAAAACGCGAAGATGAAAAAAAACATCAGCAGCAACAGCGTCGCGGAAGCGGAATAGCGGCTCAAGTTCAGGCCGCCTTTGTCCATCGGTTTGTCCAGAAAATCCCCCACCACCGCACCCAGCGGACGCGTCAGGATGAACGCCGCCCAGAACAAAACCGTGCGGGAAATCTTCGTGAAATAATAGCCGGCGGCGATCACGGCCAGCGCGCCGCCAAACACCAAAACCCCGCCGCCGTAACCAAGCCCCTCGGTATCTGCCGTCCAGTCGCCGAGCGCCGTGCCAAGCGTTTGCGAGCACATGATGGTCAGCCAGTAAAACATTTCCGACTTCGGCGAGTTCACGGAGTCCACGGCAACCGAACCCAGAGTGCTTTTCCAGATCCAGAGCGCCGCCAGCAGCATCACCAGCAAAATGCTGCTTCCACCCGCATAGCCGATGCCCAGCGACCGGTCGGCGAAATCCGCCAGCGTGGTGCCCACCGTCGTTGTCGCCACGATGGTCGTCCAGTAGATGACCGGATGAAACTTCCCGGCCCGCACCTGCACGATCACCGCCGCGACAAAAACCACGGCGAAAATCCCCGTGCTCAGAAGATAGCCGAGATTCATGGACATCGACAGGGCGTCGCCGCCCGTCTCACCGAGAGTCGTGGCAAGAATTTTTATGATCCAGAACACCAGTGTCAGTTCCGGCACTTTGCTGAATACCTGTGGTTGTTCTTTATTCATCAATTTTTCTGTCGCCATGCAAAGGACACTCGCCGCTTGTAATTTCGTGGCCTGCTCCGGCTTGTTATCGGGTCGTGTGCGAAATCAGCAGTTCGTCGCCGGTGGCCGGCGATTCCCGCACCACGCCGACGCCCGGTGCGTAAAATTTGAATTCAACCGAGCCGTCCGCGAGCGTCTCCTTGATCTTCACGCAATGTTCAAACGTTCCTGCTGGCACAGTCGTGGTCTCGTCCACGCCCACGACCTCGTCCGTCTCATCAATTTTATCCGAAACATCCTCCGACTTGAACTTGTCGCCGGTTTTCGGTTGCCCGGGGATGATGACACCGGGCACGGGCGTCTCCTTGCCGGTCAGCCACGCGTCGTCCGGCGGATTATGGCTCGTGAGCTTGCCGTTTCCGTCGTATTCGTCCACGTCCTCACCGAGATAATAAACCGTGCCGACATCATCCTGCGCGAAATAATCCAGCGCCACTTCCTCGATCACGCCGTTCAGGTAAATCCGGTCTTCCATGCAAAGCGAATCGATTTTCTGGCCCGCCACCTTGAAAATTTTGTGAACCTCCGGTTTCAACGTCCGTTCCACGCGGATTTTTTTGCCGTCTTCCACACCCTCGATGATGTCCTGCTTCAATTTCGCCAGCGGCAGATAGGTGTTATCAATGTCGCGCGGATGGCTGAACTTCACGCCCGCCAGAACTTTTTTGGCACGCGCCGCCCGCTGCTCACCGGCGGCATCAGCTGCATCGTCGTGCTTGGTTTCGACCAGTTTGCCGTCTTCCCTCACGACGATATCCACCAAAGCGCCATGCTTGTCTTTCACCGCCGACTCGTAAACCGTCAGGCCATCCACGTTGTGCCCTTTGGTTTCCCGGTCCACGGTTTGTCCTGCCGTGCCGCCATTGGCCAGCACCGTCGCCTGCACCGCCGCCGGCACGTCCGTCCATTTCATTTCAGTCCCCGCCCGACTGGCAGATGCCACCGCGAAGCTGAGCAAACTCAGCACCGCAATCTTTTGGAGCGTGAAGTTTTTCAATTTTTGGTGACTTTCTAACATTTCAATCTGGTTAAAAGTTCAACGGCTCCACCATTAATCATGAAGGCTGTATTTGCAATCTAAATTGGCCGTGAACCGCCGCGCCGGTTGCGGATTGACGCCACCGCCCAAAAGTATTTCGTGCCAATCCGCGAGATTCATGTCTTAATTTCCCCGTATGAATATTCAGGTGGCGGTTCTGTGCGACGCGGCGACGGACGACAACGGCAAGTTGAATCTCCTCGGCTCCTTCGACACCATTTACGCGCCAAAGATGCCGGCGGTGCATCCGCAATGCGCCGTCGCGCTGCGCGTCACGTTCCAGCCCGGCGACGAGGGCACGCGCAAGCTCACCCTCAATTTCATCAACGCCGACGGCCATGCCATCATGCCGGGCATCGAGCTGCCCGTGCCCGTCACGCTGCCGGACGACGCCCATTTCCTCACACGCAACTTCATCGTGAACATCCAGCAACTCAAGTTCTCCGAACCGGGCCTCTATTCCGTGGATGTGCGCCTCGACGACGAATCGCAGGCCAGCATTCCGCTTCTGGTGAAACTGGTCGATACGCCGGCGGCGTGACGCAGATTGCCGGACGCCGCTTCGGTAAAGGTTGAATTCCGACAAAAAAATCGGCGCGACTTTGGGCTTTGAACTTCGCGCGGCGGCGATTATTTTTTGCGCATGAACGAACCGATTTTGCAGCTCGATCTCCCCGGCATCAAAAAAGTCCGCTCCGGCAAAGTCCGCGAAGTCTATGACCTCGGCGACCGCTTTCTGCTCGTCGCCAGCGACCGCATCTCCGCGTTCGACGTCATCATGCCCAACGGCATTCCGCGCAAGGGCGAAGTGCTGACGCAGATCTCGCATTTCTGGTTCGAGAAATTTTCCGACCTCGTCCCGAATCACCTGCTCGCCAAGGCGAATGACCCGTTGCCGAAAAACTTGCAGCCGTTTGCGGATAAATTGGCGCGGCGTTCCATGATTGTTAAGAAGGCGAAGCCTCTCGCCATCGAATGCATCGTGCGCGGCTACCTATCCGGCAGCGGCTGGAAGGAATACAAGAAATCGCAGACCGTTTGCGGCATCAAACTGCCCGCCAGCCTGACCGAATCCGCCGAACTGCCCGAACCGATTTTCACGCCGTCCACCAAGGCCGAAGCCGGCCACGACGAAAATATTTCTTTCGCGGAAGCCTGCAAGATTGCGGGCACCGACCTCGCCACGCAAGCGCGCGACTTGAGCCTGAAAATCTACAAGGCCGGACGCGATTACGCCAAGCAACGCGGCATCATCATCGCCGACACTAAATTCGAGTTCGGTCTGTTCGAGGGCAAACTCATTCTCATCGACGAAGTGCTCACGCCCGATTCCTCGCGCTTCTGGCCGGCGGACAAATACGCGCCCGGCCGCGGCCAGCCGAGCTTCGACAAACAATTCGTCCGTGACTATCTCGAAACGCTGACGTGGGATAAAACCCCGCCCGGCCCGACGCTCCCCGCCGAAGTCGTCGCCAAAACCAGCGCGACGTATCTGGAAGCTTACGAACGGCTGACGGGGAAGAAATTGTAAATCCGTTCTGGCGTGAAATACGAACTCACCAACCACGCGAAGAAAGCTCTGGCCGAGCGGGAGATTTCCGTGGACTGGTTGGAACGCACTTTGACCCAGCCGGAATTGACTTTGCCTGATCCCGATGATGCGGAAGTAGAACGCCGTTTTCGGATTATTCCTGAATTTGGCGGACGCGTTTTGCGCGTGGCCGTGAATACAACAGTTGAACCCGTCCGGATTGTGAGTGTATTCTTTGATCGGACAATGAAAGGCAAGCTATGAAACTGCATGTGGACAAAGAAGCCGACGCGCTTTATCTGCGACTGGATGATTCCAAAATCATCGAGTCCGAGGAAGTTTCGCCCGGCGTGGTGCTGGACTTTGACCAGCATGATCAGGTCGTTGGCGTTGAAATCCTTCATCTTTCCAAGCGCACACAGAAACTGAACTTGCAAGAGTTGCAATATCAAACCGCCTGACCGTGCTGCACGCCAGCAAACGCTAACCGCCCGCCAAAACCAGCGCGAAGTATTTGGAGGCTTACGAGCGATTGACGGGGAAGAAACTTTGAACTGTCATGCGAATTCATGAAGTCGCTAACCGAAATCAAAAACGAAGTCAGCCGGTTGGCTGAACGAATCGGTGCGCCTGCTAAAATTTGGCCAACTTACGGAAAATCAGAAGATTTTGCTCGGCCTCATATTGAAGTTGATTCACGAGGATATCATTATGTTGTTGTCGAACGCGGCGAGGAATTTCAAAGGATAACAACTCAAGACCTTGATGAGTTACTGTGCAAAATATTTCAGAATATTACTTTTAGTCTGGCTTGCGATTACGAACTGGCACACCGCGTTGAAAATCAAGATTGCCGACGATCGGTTTTTCGGCATCAAATTGAACTACTTTCAAAAATTTCTTTGGCTTGGGCAGAACGCGAATCAGAACGACAAGAAGAAGTTCTTCGGCAGCATCCGTTCGATGACAACTCAGACGCTCGCGTCCGTTTGTCAAAGCAAGTAGGTTGGAAAATGGCTTGTGAAAGATTTCCTCTGCTAACCCAGAAGGGATAGTTCCGTCTGAATCATGCAAACACGCGTCGAAGATTTTCTGCAATCCCAACACCACGAGCGCGGGCAATGTTGATGCCCGCACTCGCTGGTTGGAAATAATCAGGCCGGCGGTGCAGCTTCGCCGGCTGCCGGCTCTGTCGGCGCGGTGGCCACGGGCGCTTCCACCGGTGCGGCAACTTCCGCCGCCAGCGCGGGAGCCACTTCAGTAGAGACAGCGATTTCGGCGGGTGTCACCACTTCGGTGGTCGTGACGGCTTCGCCTGCCGCCGGTTTTTCCACGGCCTTCTTTTCCTGCTTCACCGGCTTGGGTGCGGGCTTCTTCGCCGTTTCCATGCGGCCATCGGCAAATTCCAGCACAGCGCCCTGATGGATGAGCCAGTGCAGATCCACCATCACGGCGGTCTGTTCCGGCGTCGGTTCGGGCGCGGCCGGCGCGGCGGGCTTTGCCGGTGCGACAGCAGCTTCGCCTTCGGCCACGGGTGCGGCTGGAACCGGTGTTTCCGCGACCGGTGCTTTCGGTGCCTTGGGCGTGGGCGCGAGCGCCTCGATTAATTTCTTGCGCGTGCATTTCGGCGTGGCGTTGATGAACTCCACGATGCGCTTGATGCCGTCGGACACCGGATTGCTCTCGATGTCGAGGAAGGTCGGGCGCGCGACGCTGACGTGCGTGACGATCTTGTTGACCTTGAAAAATTGCAGGCCGTGGTGCGCGAACTGCTGGCTGAGCTTGGTGGCGATGGGCAGCGGGAAAAATTTCTGGTGCTCCCATTCCTGCCGGATGAGCCGCTGGAGGCCGCTGCAACGCAAGCTGCGGCTGGGCAGACCGGCGACGGTCAGCGTGTCCACCGCCTTGATGATGGAATCCTTGTGCGTGGCCCGGAAATGCTTCTCCACTTCCTCCAACGTCGCCAGCTTGACCGGCTCCGGCACATTCAGCGCGTTGTATTCGGTCTTGAAGCTCTGTTCCTCGACCCATTTTTTAACGACCGCCTCGTCCTTGACGATTTTGACGCGGGACTTGAACACATCGAACGGCATGCGGGAAAACTTCTCCGCGTGCAGCTTGCGCAACTGGTTCTGGTAATCGTGATAGTTCGGCGGGCCAAGGATCGCGCCGCTCAGGCCGCATTGCGCGACGAACGTGTAAACGCCCTTCGGCGGCTCGGTCTGTGTGCGTTCGGCCTGATAAAAGGTGGCGAAATGATTCTTGAGCACATGCGCGACCACTTCCTCCTCGCTCGTCCACGGCGTCTCGTCGAGCGCGCAGACAAACAGTTTTTCCGTGGTGCCGTCGGCCTTTTTCTTGGGCGTGAGCTGGACGGAATAGCGTTCCGCCTTGGCCAAAATCAACTGCGCGATCTGGAACAGCGGATAAGCGCGACCGGTCATCTTGATCTGCTTCGAGAGCTGCTCGACGCCGCGTTCTTCGGGGATGAACGCGACATTGAATTCCGGCAACGGTGCCGGTGGCGCGGGGCGTTCCTCACGGCGGTCATCGCGCCGGTCGCCACCCCGGAAACCGCCCTTGCGGTCGCCAAACTTGGAGCCGCCGCGCGGCGGGCCGCCACGACGTTCACCGCCGCCAAAGCCGCCCCCGCCTTCGCGGCGCGGACCGCGGCGTTCGCCGGGTTTGCCGCTGAAGGAACGCTCGGGCTTGACGCCCTCGTTGCCGGTGAATTTTGCAAATTTGTTGGACTCGGTCTTCCCCTGTGCCCAGGCGGGCTGGAACAGGTTGTCCAAGTCGAGTTCGAGATCAGGCACGTTGCTCATGTAAAAATGCCCCGACAAGCGGGGTTGAATTGAACGTATAGCATGGATTGGCGCGGAAAAGAAAGCAAGCGCGGTGTCAAAAACAAAAGGCACGACCGGTTTCGGGTCGTGCCTTGAGCAAGCGAGCCGGAACTACTTCTTGTCTTCAACCGCCGTCGCCAACGCCGCGCGCTTGGCCATGATGGCCTCGACGATTTTCTTGGACAGTTCGGGCTTCTCTTCCAGCGCCTTTTTCGCAGCGTCCCGACCCTGGCCGATGAGCGCGCCTTCAAATTGCAGCCACGCGCCTTTTTTGTCCACCGCGCCGCATTCAATGCCCACGTCGAGGATGCTGCCTTCCTTGTCGATGCCGTGGTTGTAGATGATGTCGAACTCGGCCTCGGCGAACGGCGGGGCAACCTTGTTCTTCACCACTTTGACGCGGGTGTGATTGCCATAAACATTGCCGGCGGCGTCCTTGAGCTGATCCTTGCGGCGGATGTCCAGACGCACGCTCGCATAGAATTTCAGCGCCTTGCCGCCGGGCGTGGTTTCGGGGCTGCCGAACATCACGCCGACTTTTTCGCGGAGCTGGTTGGTAAAAATGCAGGTCGTCTTGGACTTGTTCAAAATCGCCGTGAGCTTGCGCAGCGCCTGCGACATTAAGCGCGCCTGCATGCCCATCGTGGCCATGCCCATTTCGCCGTCGAGTTCCGCTTTCGGCACGAGCGCGGCGACGGAATCGATCACGATCACGTCCAGCGCGTTCGAGCGGGCGAGCGTTTCGCAAATCGTCAACGCCTCTTCGCCGGAATCCGGCTGCGAGACGAGCAGGTCGTCCAGATTCACGCCAAGTTTCTTCGCGTAGCCGGGATCGAGCGCGTGCTCCGCGTCGATGAACGCCGCGAGGCCGCCCATTTTTTGCGCGTTGGCGATGACGTGCAGCATCAATGTGGTCTTGCCGGAGGATTCCGGCCCGTAAATTTCCACCACGCGTCCGCGCGGAATGCCACCGACGCCGAGCGCGAGGTCAATCGCCAGCCCGCCGGTGGGGATGACTTCGATTTTCACCTGCGCCCGAGCATCGCCGAGGCGCATGATGCTGCCTTCGCCGTAGGCTTTGGTGATGGAGGAGATCGCGGCGTCCAGCTCGCGTTCGCGCGTGGCGGCAGCCTTGGCATCGACGGCGTTGGCGACGGTTTTTTCAGTGGATTTTTCGGTAGATTTGGCGGCCATAAAATTATTTGGAAATGGTTAGTTTAACGATGCGACGTTAGAGAAGTTCGCGGGAATAGTCAAACGCGGATGGTGAATCATGTCCGCGCCGTTGACTTGTCGCCGCGCTTTGTTAGCGTGTCCGCACCATGGTCAGCAAACGGTTTTCCCGGCTCATCAAAATCCTTTCCGGCGCGGCGGCGGACGCCGAGGACGAAATTTTCCTCCTCGAAGGCCGGCTAGAACGCTTCGTGCATTTCTGGGTGCTCGTCATCCGGCAGTTCGTCCGGCACCGCTGCCTGGTGCGTGCGTCGGCACTATCGTATTCCACGCTCATCGCGCTCATCCCGCTGCTGGCGGTGGCATTGAGCGTCACGAGCAGCCTGCTGAAAAATCAGGACGAGGCGCAATTCCAACACGCGGTGGAACATTTCGTCTCGGCCATCACGCCACCGGCCACCCTGGCCGCCACCAATGCGGTCGCGGACAATCCAGATGCCGCCGCGCCTGCCGCAACAAATCTGGTGGCCGGCACGGATAGTTCCAGCACCAATCTCATTACCGGCACGAATGCCAGCGGGTCGCAGGTCGTCACGGTCAGCGCGCAAAAGGAAATCGCACGGCAGATCTGGAAATTCGTGCAGAACACCCAGAGCGGCACGCTCGGCGCGACCGGTGTGGTGTTGCTGGTGTTCGTCGCGATTTCGCTGCTGGGCCGCATCGAGGAAACCTTCAACGACATCTGGGGCGTGACGCGCGGCCGGAATCTGCTGACACAGATCCAGCTTTATTCCACGGCCATCATGCTCGGCCCGCTGCTGCTGGTGGCCGCGCTCGGCCTCGCCGGCGGTTCGCAGTTCCAGTCCGCCAAGGATTACATCGCCCAGACGCCGGTGGTGGGGAAATTTATCTTTGAACTGCTGCCGCTGCTGGTGCTGTGGCTGGCGTTCGCCTTCGTTTATCAACTGTTGCCGAACACGAAGGTAAAATTCTCCGCGGCGTTTGTCGGCGGCGCGGTGGCCGGCACGCTCTGGCATTTGAACAATGTCTTCGGCTTCCTCTATGTCTCGCGCGTCGTCACCAACAGCAAGATTTACGGCAGCCTCGGCTTGGTGCCGGTGTTCATGGTCGGCATCTATTTTTCGTGGGTGTTCCTGCTGTTCGGCGCTCAGATCGCCTACGCCTACCAAAACCGCGCCGCGTATCTGCAGGATCGCCTCGCCGACAACGTGAACCAGCGCGGCCGGGAGTTCGTCGCGCTGCGCATCATGACCTGCCTCGGTCAGCGGTTTCAGACCGGCCAGCGCCCGGCAACGGTTTTCCAGCTTTCGACCGAACTCGGTGTGCCCAGCCGGCTCGTGCAATCCGTCCTGCGCACGCTCGCGCATATGCAGCTCGTCACGGAGGTCGCCGGGGCGGAAGCGGCGTTCGTGCCCGCGCGTCCGCTGGAAACCATCAACGCCTACGACATCCTGCTCGCGCTACGCACCGGCGGCGGTCAGGAACTACCACTGCGCGAACAGCCCGCACTCGCAGAGATTTACGGCGAATTTACCCGAATCGAAAGAGCGGAGCGCGAAGCCGCCTCATCCGTCTCCCTGCTGGCGCTCGCCAACCGGATGCCACCGACCGCCGCGCTGGCGGAACCGAAAATTTTGCCTGCGGAAAAACCCATCGCCGAGTCGGAAATCACGCCGGTGATGGACAAGGCTGAACCAGCGCCAACTATTGCTCCGGCCGAAAAAATCGTGGAGCCGCCTGTTGATAAACCCGAAGTGAAAATCGGGCCGGTCGAAAGCAATAAAGTTTCAGCGCGGCGCGAAGTGGTGATGCCGGACGAGAACCGCGAATTCCCGCTGTGACTTTTCCGCCGGTTTATTTTCCCAGATCTTTGATGGTGACCTGCACTTCCAGTTTACGATCAGTCGTGCCCTTGTAATTACCGGCCACCGGCGGCACGTCCGCGTAGTCGCGGCCGACAGCGAGCTTCACGTAATTTTCGTCCACCGGCCGGTTGTGCGTCGGATCCAGCCCGCGCCAGCCGACGCCGGGAACCAAAATCTCCATCCACGCATGGGTGGCGCTGGCGATCTCGGTGGCCAGATAACCGCTGACGTAAAGCGCCGGGATTTTCAGCGCACGGCACTGGGCGATCATCACATGCGCGAAATCCTGGCACACGCCGCGTTTGTCGCGCAGCACGTCGCTGGCATGCGTGTGGACGGTCGTGGAATTCGGTTCGTATTTCAGCTCCGCGTGCACCGTCCGCATCAGCGCCTGCGCCGCCTGCCAGGTGTCAGCCGCGCCTGCCGTCGCGTCGAGCGCCTGGCGCCAGACTTCCGGGGAATTTTCGACGTAATGGCTGTCCTGCAAAAAATCGAACACGCGCGGCTCACGCAGCGCCTCGCCGATGCGTGCCAGCGGCCACGGTGTCGCGTCCAGCGAGAGCGGTGACGGATTTTGGGTCCGCACGCGCAACTGGCTTTCCACCGACAGGGTCGTGTGCGGTTCGACGATCTCGAAATGATGCACCACGTTGGAATAAAAATCATGGTGATGTCGCAGCCGCGCCGCCGGCAGCACTTTCAACAAGAAATGCTCCACGGTTTGCACATGGTTGTTGAACGGCTGGAGCCGCACCTCGTTGAAACTGTCGCGCACGGGCGAGGCGTAGGTGTAGCTCGTGCGATGGGTGATCTCAAATTTCATGCGCGGGAAAATTCCACCGGCTCCACATCCACCGAAACTTTCACCTCGTGCGCGCCGCCGCCCGTGATGACGCCGCTGACCGGACTCACGTCGGAAAAATCCCGGCCGAACGCGACGGTGATGTGTTCCTCGGCGGGCATGAGATTATTGGTCGGATCAAAATCCACCCACCCGACATCGGGACAAAAAACGGCAAACCACGCGTGGCTCGCATCCGCGCCGACCAGTCGCGGTTGTCCCGCCGGCGGACGCGTGCGCAGATAGCCGCTAACGTAGCGCGCGGGCAAACCCAACGAGCGCAGGCACGCGATGCCCAGATGCGCGAAGTCCTGGCACACGCCGGCGCGCTTTTCCAAAACCTCGGCCAGCGGCGTCGCCACGGTGGTGGCGGTCGGATCGTATTTGAAATCCGTGAAAATGCGCCGATTCAAATCGGCGACCGCCACGAGCAGCGGCGTTTTTTCGCCAAAACTTTCGCGCGCATATTCCGCCAGTTCCGGCGAAACGCGGAGCAGCGGCGAGTCAAAAACAAATTGATACGGTTCGACCACTTCCGGCGAAACCGGATCCGAAAATATTTTCACGACGCTCTCCCAGTCCGGCGACAGCGCCGGCGCAGGCGGCGTGGTCGCGGCCACGGTCACGCGACTGGTGGCGGTGATCTCCAGGTGCTGATGGATTTCCTGGATGCTGAAACCGCAGACCTGGTTGCCGAAAAAATCCACGCGCGGCTTGAGGATCGCCGGCATCGGCCCGATGTGCAGCGAAAAGTTTTCCACCGTCTGCTGCGGCAGCACCCGCGGCTCCACACGCGCAGCATGGTGCGACACCGTCACCGGCTCGGCGTAGTCGTAGATCGTCTTGTGGATCAGATTGTAGGTCATCGCTGGAAGCCTCCGCCGGTGCGCGAAATTTCCGAGTGCGCAAAATAACTGACCGCGATGGCGTCGGAAAAGCGCGGCAGGTCGCGCAAAGTTTCCGTCAGCAGCAATCCCACTTCGCCGCCCGCCCAGTTTTCCGTGCGCGCCGCCAGTTCACGCGGGTCGAGAATGCGCAAGCGCGAGCTGCAATCGCGCAGGATTTTTTGCTGCGGCGTCACGGTGTCCTTTTCTCGCGGCAGCCGCTCGAAATGCTGCGCCAACTGGTTGATCTGAAAAAACACCGAGCGCGGATTCGTGTCGTCGAGCAGCACCAGGTCATAAACCGCCGCGATGTTCGGCACGAGATTGTAGCGCGAGCGATACGTCAGCGTGCTGTCGGCGACTTCGAGCACGGTTTCGAGCAGGCTCGGATTGTCGGCCTCCGGCGAATGCAGCGCGCGGTCGAGAAACGTGCAGAGGCTCAGCGCGCGTTCGATGCGCAACCCGATGTCAATGAACCGCCAGCCTTGCGCGCGGGTCATGTTCTCGCGGGCGAGGCCGTGGAACGACGCGAGGCCGAGCAGCGTCTGGTTCAAAATCCCCAGCGCGTCGGCGGCGAGCAAAATCTTTCCCGACGGCGCCGCCAACTGATCGCCAAGATGATTGGCCGCGCGCCACAAATCGTTCGACGTGCGGTCGCGCACGGACATCGCGAGGCGCTGCAAATGCCCGGTGATCTGCCGCAGGCTGCCTTCGCGGCGCGGATCAAACACCGCCGCGAGCAGTTCTGCCTCCAGCGCCTCGGAATTTTGGCGCGAGGGCCGCTGGAATTGCATTTGACCGCGGCCTTGAATCTGGCTCTGACCACGATCGAGCTGACCCTGAATCTCCAGAGTTTCCAGCAGCGGCGTGACGTGCGGCAGAATGCCGCCGCCGCGTTCCGGTGTGAACCGCAGCAGCGCCGCCCGCAGCAGCCGCGTGGTGGCGTCGGCCCGCTCGGCGTAGCGACCAAGCCAGAAAAAATTATCCGCGAGCCGCGACGGGAGATTGTTGCCGACGCGCCGCAATTCGATGTTTTGCCCGCTCACCGCGAGCAGCGACTGATCTGCGACCGGCGTCTCGCTCAAAACCCAGGTATCTTTGCTCGCGCCGCCGTGCTGCATGGAAACCGTCGTGCTGTCCGCATGCGGCGCGGTGCGCGCGAGTCCGCCGGGCATCACCATATAGCCGTCGTCCGTGGCGGTCAGGTAAACGCGCAGCGTGACCGGTCGTGCCACCAGCCGGCCGCCCACGAGCGCCGGCGCGGTGGCCAGCCGCACGCGCTCCTGCGCGACAAACTGATGCGGCTGAAACCGGATGCGGCGCGCGAGCGCTTCGCGTTCCGCCGGGTTCAGATTTTTATCCGCCGTCATCCCGCGCAGGTGCGAGCGGAACGCCGGCTTGACGAACAATTCATCGAGATGTTCGAGAACGTAATTTTCCGCCGACTTTTGCCCGCACCACCAGGTCGCGATGGATGGCAATTTCAACTCTTCGCCGAGCACATGGCGGCACAAGCCCGGCAAAAACGCCATGAACGCCGGGCTTTGCAGCAGGCTGCTGCCAGGAAGATTTGCGATGGTGACGTTGCCGGCGCGCGCCGCTTCAATCAAGCCGGGCACGCCCAGCATCGAGTCGTTGCGCAATTCCAGCGGATCGCAAAATTCATCATCCACACGCCGCAGAATGACATCCACCGCTTCGAGGCCGGCGAGTGTTTTGAGAAAAACTTTGTCGTCTCGCACCGTCAAATCCTGTCCTTCGACGAGCGTGTAGCCGAGGTAGCGCGCGAGATAAGCCTGTTCAAAATACGTTTCATTGTAGGCACCGGGCGTAAGCAACACGATGCGCGGATTTTCCACACCGCGCGGCGCGAACTGCGCGAGCGACTTCTGCGTCTCGCGAAAAAATCCGGCGAGCCGCTGCACCTGGCAATCGCGAAACCCCTCCGGCAGCGTGCGCGAGGTGATGAGACGGTTCGCCAGCGCGTAGCCCGCGCCGGTGGGAATCTGCGTGCGGTCGGAAACCACCCACCAGCGGCCGTCCGGCGACCGCGCCAAATCCGCCGCGTAAAATATGAGGAAGCGATTTTGCGGCGGATGGATGGCGTGGCAGGGTCGCAGAAAATCCGGTTGCCCGAAAACCAGCGCCGGCGGCAGCCACGCCGTGCGGATCAACTCCTGCGAGCCATAGCAATCGGCGAGGATTTTGTTCAGCAGCGTCGCGCGCTGGATCAGACCCGCTTCGAGCGAGCACCACTCGTCTGCGGCGATGATCAGCGGCACGGGGTCGAGTTCCCACGGACGCTCCATGCCACGCGCGTCACCATAGACGTTGTAAGCGATGCCCTGCTCGTGGATGAGCCGGCGCGAATTTTCCCAGCGGCGCTTCAGCTCGCCATCCCCGATGTTGCCGAGGGAGCCGATAAATTTCTCGTAATGCGACCGCAGCGTGCCGACATCCGTCAAGCTCTCGTCAAAAAGCTCCGCCGTCCGCTGGTAATCGGCCAGCAGCGGCGGCAGAGTTTTTTCCGGCTCAACGGAAGTTTCGCTCATCGGTGCAGGGGAGTTTAACCGCGAAGCTGGTTTTTGGCGAGCTTCGTCAGACATTGCGCAAGTCGAGCGTGAACGGAAAGTCGCCGTTCAAGATTTTTGGTGGCGGCGAATATTTGCCCTGCGCATGGCCGTGCCGGAAAAACCGCGCCAGCCGCCGTGACTCCGCCTCGTAGCTGTTGATCGGAAACTTGTCGTTGCTCCGGCCACCCGGATGCGCGACATGATACGTGCAGCCGCCGAGCGAACGCCGGTTCCAAGTGTCGTAAAGATCAAACCGCAGCGGCGCGTGCGGCGCGATGGTTGGCTGCAGACATTCCGGCGGCTGCCACGCGCGGAAGCGCACGCCGGCAACGCCTTCGCCATTCACGCCGGTCGGATGCAGCGGCACGCGATGGCCGTTGACCGTGATGGCAAAGCGATCACCGACGAGTCCCTTGGCCTTGACCTGCAATCGTTCGAGCGATGAATCCACGTAACGCACCGTGCCGCCGCCGCCCTGCTCTTCGCCGAGAACATGCCACGGTTCCAGCGCGGTGCGGAGTTCGATTTGCAAATCGCGCTGCTCCAAATCGCCGATACGTGGGAAGCGAAATTCAAAATGCGGCGCGAACCACTCGTGCTCGAACGGATAACCGGCGTCGCGCAAATCACTGATGACATCGCGAAAATCCGTTTCGCAAAAGTGCGGCAGCATCCAGCGGTCGTGGATGTCCGTGCCCCAGCGGACGAGATTGTTTTTATACGGCTCGTTCCAGAATTTCGCCACGAGACCGCGCAGGAGCAGATGTTGCGCAAGGCTCATCTGCGCGTGCGGCGGCATTTCAAACGCGCGCATCTCGACAAGGCCCAGCCGGCCCGCGCTGCTTTCGGGCGCAAACAGTTTATCAATAGAAAACTCGGAGCGATGCGTGTTGCCGCTCGAATCAATCAGCAGGTTGCGGAACAGCCGGTCGCACAGCCACGGCGGCGTGTAGCCAAAAGTGTTGAGATTTCTGTCGAGCTCCTTGAACGCAACTTCGAGCTCGTAGAGCGAGTCGTTTCGCGCCTCATCAATGCGCGGCGCTTGCGAGGTCGGGCCGATGAACAGGCCGCTGAACAGCCAGCTCAACGACGGATGATTCTGCCAATAGCTTATGAGCGAGCGCAATAAATCCGGCCGGCGCAGCACCGGCGAATCCTGCGGCGTCTCGCCGCCGATGATGATGTGATTGCCGCCACCCGTGCCGGTGTGCCGGCCGTCGAGCATGAATTTTTCCGTGCCCAGCCGCGTGAGCCGCGCTTCCTCGTAAAGCGTCGTCGTGCGCTCGACGAGTTCGTCCCACGATTTGCTCGGATGCAAATTCACCTCAATGACGCCAGGGTCGGGCGTGACGGCGAGTTTGTTCAGACGCGGATCGCGCGGCGGCGTTTCGCCTTCGATGATGACCGGCGTGCCCATTTCGGTGACGGCAGTTTCGATGCCCGCGACCAGATCCAAATAATCTTCCGTCGTGGAAACCGGCGGCATGAAAACGTGCAGCCGTCCGTCGCGCGGCTCAACGCACATCGCGGTGCGGATAATCCACGGCGCACTTTGGCCTTGCACCGGACGACGGTTCGGGTCGTATTCCATTTCGGGCGGCAACGGCGGCAGTTCGACGCGTTCTTCTTCGAGGTCGCCGCGATATTGTGCGCGCTGGCCCGGACCGTAGCCGGCGGGCGTTGGTGCGCCGCCTTTGCGCCGGATAAATTGCTGGCCGGAAGTTTCCGGATTGCGGACTTTGTAGGGAAATTCCTTCGGCAGTTCCGGCAGTTTTGGATTCGACGGATCCTGCTGATGAATCCACGGAAATTCTTTTTCCGCGACCCACGGAATCGAATCGAGCGGCAGGCGCAGCCCCATCGCCGAATCGCCGGGGATGAGCCACAGCGTGTCGTCATCGCGCAAAAACCACGCGCCGGACATCCAGCCTTGCTGGTTGCCATACCACGCACGCTTGATGGGCAGCGCGTAGCCGACGACTTCGTTCAATCCTTTTTGGAAAATGCGCGCGATGCGGTCGCGCTCCAGCTTGTCCTTCAAATTGGATTTTTCCGGCGTGACGTTCGACGGCAGGCGGCGCTCTTTCCAAGTGTAATAAAACGCGTCCTCGTAGGCGGGAATCAGATATTTTGGATCCGCGCCGGTAACTTTCGCGATGCGTGACAAAAGTTCCTTCGCATCCTTCGCCGCAAAGCCGTAATCCTTCGATTCGTCGGCGATGAGCGAGTCGTCTTTCCAAATCGGCACGCCGTCTTTGCGCCAATACGCCGCGAGCGCCCAGCGCGGGAGCTGTTCGCCGGGATACCATTTGCCCTGGCCGTAATGCAGCAGCGAGCCGGGCGCGAATTTTTTGCGGAGCCGTTTGATGAGTTCGCCAGAAAGCGTGCGTTTCTTGTGCGAGACGGCGGTGAAATTCCATTCCGGCCCGTCCGGGTCGTCCACCGAAACGAACGTCGGCTCGCCACCCATCGTCAGACGCACGTCGTTCATTTTTAAATCGGCGTCAATCGAGTGGCCGAGCGCCTCTATTTTGCTCCATTGCTTGTCGGTGTAAGGCAGCGTGACGCGCGGCGATTCGTGAACGCGCGTCACTTTCATTTCGTGACTGAACTCGCATTCGCATTCGTCCAGCGCGCCGGAAATCGGCGCGGCACTGGAAGGATCGGGCGTGCAGGCAAGCGGAACGTGGCCTTCGCCGGCAAGCAAACCGGAAGTCGGGTCGAGGCCAATCCAGCCACCGCCGGGCAGATACACTTCCGTCCAGGCGTGGAGGTCGGTGAAATCCTTTTCCGCGCCGCTCGGGCCATCGAGCGATTTGACATCGGGCTTGAGCTGGATCAAATAGCCGCTGACAAAACGCGACGCCAAGCCGCAGTGGCGAAACAACTGGCAAAGCAGCCACGCGGAATCGCGGCACGAGCCGCTCAATTTTTCGAGCGACTCCTCGGGTGTCTGCACGCCGGGTTCGAGGCGGATGGTGTATTTGATGTCCTGCCAGAGCCGCTGGTTCACGCCGACCAGAAAATCAATCGTGCGTGGCTTGTCAGCTTCGGGAATCTCCAACCGCTCCTGCTTGGTGCGACGCTTGATTTCGCTGAGAAAATCCTTGCGGATTTGCGTCAGGTATTTTGTGAACTTCGGCGTGAGCCAGCATTTGCGCTGGAACGGCGCGAGTTCGTGGTTCAACGCCGGATCGTAGGCGAAGGGAAATTTCTCCGCCTCCGGTTCGAGAAAAAAATCGAACGGATTGAGAACGGACATTTCCGCGACCAAATCCACTTCCACGCAAAATTCCCTGGTCGGCTGGTCGAAGACGAGGCGCGCGGCCCAGTTCGACTGCGGGTCTTGCACCCAATTGATGAAATGCTTCTCCGGCGTGATTTTCAGCGAGTAGGAAAGGATGCGCGTGCGCGAATGCGGCGCGGGCCGCAACCGCACTACCTGCGGACCGAGGTTCACGAGCCGGTCGTATTGGTAATGCGTCTTATGGTGAAGCGCGACGTGGATAGACATGGTTTAGTGACGGGCGGTTTGTTGCTGCTGTTCCTCCTGCTGCACCATGATTTCGTCTTCGAGGTTGTTAAAATTCTGGAAAATGTAGGCGTTGAACAAAGCGCCGCCGATGTCGTTAAGCTTGCCTTGCAGCGCGTCGAGATAACCGTGCAGACCGGCGTCAAAAATTTCGTCAATCGTGCTGAACTGCAACTCGGCGACCAGCCGGCCCGCGAGCTTTTCGGCGTCGTTGGAAAATTTCCCCTCGGCCACGCCGGAAATTTTTCGCAGCGCATCGTTCAGTTCGCCGACGCAAAAGCGGACGGAGCGCGGGAAATCCTCGTTCAGCAGCAGAAATTCCGCGACCAGCCGCGGGCTGACTTCCGCGCCATGGATGGTTTTGTAGGCATCCCAAGCGCTGCACGAACGTAAAATCGCCGACCATTCAAGCGCGTCGGTCTCGCTCACGCTCTGCGGCACGCCTTTTTCCGGCAGCGTCTGGTAGCGCAAATCCAGAATGCGCGACGTCTTGTCGGCGCGCTCGATAAATTTTCCCACCTGCGCGAACCGCCAGCCTTCGTTGTGGATGAGCGTGGCGTAAGTCAGGCCGATGATGTGCAACGAACTCGCCTTGACCTGCTGAAAAAATTCTGACGGGCTTTCCTTCCAGACCTGCCGTGCCGTCGGCGTGCGGACAAACCAGTAAAGCCGGTTCAATTCCTCCCACAGCTCAATCGTGATCTGGTCGCGCACCATGCGGGCATTTTCGCGCGCCTGGCAGATGGAGGAGACGAGCGAGTTCGGATTTTCCAGCTGGAAGACCAGAAATTCCGTGACGTTTTGCGCGGTGGCTTTTTTGTGCAGCTTGAAAAAATTTTCCTCGTCGCCGGTGGTCTGCACGATGGGCAGCCAGTGTTTGGCGAGGCGTTCCTCGTCGAGATTGCGCAGGTCGAGGAGCAACTGCAAGTTCACGTCCACGATGCGCGCAATGTTTTCGGCGCGCTCGATGTAGCGCGACATCCAGTAGAGCGAATTGGCGACACGGCTTAACATACAGAAATCGTTGGTTGAAAATATTTACTCGTCGCCATACAAAACCCAGGTGTCCTTGCTGCCGCCGCCCTGCGACGAGTTGACGACGAGCGAGCCTTTGCGCAACGCGACACGCGTGAGGCCGCCGGGCACGATGACCGTTTTTTCACCGGAAATGATGTAGGGCCGCAGATCAATGTGCCGGCCTTCAAACAATCCGTCCTCCACATGCGTGGGATGGCGCGACAGCGAGATGGTCGGCTGCGCGATATAATTGCGCGGCTCGGCCTCGACTTTTTTCCGGAACTCCTTGATCTCGGCCTTCGTCGCCTTCGGGCCGATCAACATGCCATAGCCACCGGACTCGTTCGCAGCCTTGACGACCAACTTTTCCAGATTGGCCAAAATATATTTCTTGTCGGACTCCTCATTGGCGAGATACGTCGCCACGTTCGGGATGATCGGCTCTTGGTCGAGGTAGTATTTGATCATTTTCGGCACGAAGTGATACATCACCTTGTCGTCCGCGATGCCCGTGCCGATGGAGTTGGCGAGCGAAACATTACCCGCGCGGTAGGCATGGACCAGACCCGGCACGCCCAGCATGGAATCGCGCCGGAAAACGGTCGGGTCGAGAAAATCGTCGTCCAGCCGCCGGTAAATCACATGCACCGGTTGCAGCCCTTTCGTTGTGCGCATGAACACCCGCGCGTCGCGCACCACGAGGTCGCGGCCCTCGACGATTTCGATGCCCATCTGCCGCGCGAGATAAGTGTGCTCGAAATACGCCGAGTTGTAAGCGCCCGGCGTGAGCAGCGCCACGGTCGGATCCGAAACGCCGGCCGGCGCGATGTGCTTCAACATCTTCAGCAACTCCTGCGAATAATGCTCCACCGGCCGCACGCCGATGCGCTCGAACATGTCCGGGAACGTGCGCTTCATCGCCCGCCGGTTTTCCAGCACATAGCTTACGCCGCTCGGACAACGCCCGTTGTCCTCCAGCACGAGATAGTTGCCCTGATCATCGCGGATCAAATCCGTACCGCAAACATGGATGTAAATGTCCTTCGGCACGTTGAAGTTCACGAACTCGCGCCGGAAATGTTTTCCGGACAGGACATAAAACGGCGGGATGATGCCGTCCTTCAAAATTTTCTGCTCGTGATAGAGATCGTGCAGAAACAGGTTCAACGCCGTGATGCGCTGCGTTAGGCCGCGCTCCAGAAATTCCCACTCCTTCGCCGGGATGATGCGTGGCAGCAGGTCGAACGGAAAAATTTTCTCCGTGCCCGCCGAGTCGCCATAGACATTGAACGTCACGCCCTGGCGCATGAACGCCAAATCAACGGACTGCCGCTTGAGCGCGAACTCCTGCGGCGTGAGCGACTGGAGCAAGTCGCGGAACCGTGCATAGTGCGGGCGCACCGTGCCGTCGGCGGCGACCATTTCGTCGAAAAAATTTTCCGGCGCGTAGCTTCTCAGCATCTGCGCCCGCAGTAGCGATTTGGTCTTGGTGGCCATTTTAGAACAACGCCGGCACGGTGGTTAAATCTCGCCAGTCCGCAAAAACCACCGGAAATCGGGTGGATTTTGACGAAAAAACAATCTGTCCGCCTGTCCGGGCGGAAATTTTTGGCGCAAAACTCATACGTTGACCGTTCTTTAGCAAACTCCTTGCCGAGTTGTCCCTCAGCGTGCCAAACGTGCCTGAATAATGGAAGCCGCTTTCCGCTCAACCCCACAACTGCCGGTCGAGCGAGCGGAATTGAATCGCCTCGGAAATATGATCCGCCGAAATCTTTTCGGCACGCGCCAGATCCGCGATCGTTCGCGCCACCTTTAAAATCCGGTCGTAGGCGCGGGCGCTCAAATTGTATTCCGTCATCGCGTGCTTCAGCAGATCACGCGTCGGCTCGTCCAGCTCACAGAACGATTTCAGCTCGCGTGAACCCATCCGTGCATTACAGGTGATTTTCGGTTTACCGGCGAAACGCGCGTGCTGGAGTTTCCGCGCGGCGATGACGCGTTGGCGGATTTGTGCGGAAGTCTCGCCGGGTTGCCCGTTGCTCATCTCACGAAATTTCACCGGTGGCACCTCGATGTGCAGGTCAATGCGGTCCAGCAGCGGCCCGGAAATGCGACCAAGATAGCTTTGGATTTCGCGTGGCGAACTTTTGCTTTCACCCGGCATTTTGCCATCCGGCGTCGGGTTCATCGCCGCGACCAGCATGAATTGCGACGGAAACGTCATCGTGCCGGCGGCGCGAGAAATCGTGACGATGCCTTCTTCGAGTGGCTGGCGCATCGTCTCCAAGACACTGCGCTTGAACTCCGGTAATTCATCGAGAAACAAAACACCATTGTGCGCGAGCGAAATTTCCCCCGGGGTGGGATTGATGTTGCCGCCGAGCAAGCCAGCGTCGCTGGCAGTGTGATGCGGCGCGCGGAACGGCCGCTGTGTGACGAGCGCCTGGCCGGATTTCAGCAGGCCCACGATGCTGTGAATCTTCGTCGTCTCCAACGCCTCGGCAAGCGTGAGCGGCGGCAGAATTGTCGCCAGCCGTTTCGCCAGCATGGATTTGCCCGTGCCGGGCGGGCCGATGAGAATGACGTTGTGACCGCCCGCCGCCGCTATCTCCAGCGCGCGTTTCACATTCTCCTGACCCTTGACCTCGGAGAAATCATTTTCGTCATCGTGCGTGTGCTCGAAGATTTTCGCGATGTCCACCTTCACCGGCGCGATGCGGATTTCGCCTTCAAGAAACTGAGCGGCCTCACGAAGATTTTGCACCGGAATGACGTTTAATCCATCCACCACGGCGGCCTCGGCGGCGTTTTCGGCGGGAACCAAAATTCCAATTTTCCCGTCCGCCTTCGCACGCAGCGCAATCGGCAGAACGCCCTTGCAACTGCGCACGCCACCGGTCAACGCGAGTTCGCCGATGATGACAAAATTATCGAGCTGGTCGGTCTCGATCTGCTCGCTCGCGGCCAGCATTCCAATGGCAATCGGCAAATCAAAACTCGGCCCTTCTTTTTTCACATCGGCGGGCGCGAGGTTGATGGTGGTCTTGCCCATCGGGAATTTGTAGCCGGAATTGGCAAGCGCCGTGGAGACGCGATCCTTGGATTCCTTGACCGCCGCGTCCGGCAGACCGACGAGCGCGATGAACGTCTCACCGTAGCCACAGTTGACCTCGACCTCGACGGCGTAGGCGTCAATGCCGTTGACGGCCGCTGAAAAAACCCGCGCGAGCATGGGCAAAATTTAGCACCGGTATTGCACTGCTGGCAAAAAAGATTTTTCGGCAAGTTCACAACCTTGACGCTTCCGCCGGCCGTCACCATGGAATGCATCTAGCCCAACTGAAAACTGGTGTCCCGGCGCTCCTGTGGTTACGATGTCGCACTATGTTCGGCCTTGTTCTCGCCTGTTTCGGTTCGATTTTCAACGTGCTGACGGATGTCTCACGCAAGAAGATTCTCGACCGGCAATACGACGCAGCGGTCATTGGCTGCTGGTGCAAACTGGTAGCGTTAGTTTTTTACCTGCTCGCGCTCGGCGTCCTGATCGCCTGCGGTTTCGGGCTGCAATTGCCGCCCATTGGCGCGTCACTGAAAATGTCTCCCGCGACCGCCTTCGTGCTTTATTTGATGTTGAATGCGCTGCTCGAAGGCACGGCCATCATGCTGAATTACCGCGCACTGCAAGTTTCCCCGCTGTCGCTCTGCGTGCCGTTCATGGCGCTCACGCCGGTGTTCCTGCTGCCCATCGGCAAGTTCTTCCTGCATGAACAGATTTCCGCCGGCATGGTTGTCGGCGTGGTGCTCGTGGTCATCGGCTCGCTCGTCATCAACCGCCAGCTCGTGGCCAACGGCTGGCTGGAACCGGCCAAGGCCATCCTCCGCGAAAAGGGCAGCCGCTACATGCTCATGGTTGCTTTTCTGCTGGCGACCACCGCCGCGCTGGACAAATGGTTCGTCACCAGCGGCGGCGACGCGGCGTTCGGCGTTCGGCTGGCGCGGGCGTTCACGCTGTCCATCGGCAAATGCGTCATGCTTGCGCTGTTCTTCGGCGGTCTGGCCTGGTGGCGTTTGCGCGGTCCAAAACCGGCAACCGATGGCGCGGCGCAGCCGCCCGCCCGGGTTTGGACGCAGGCTTGGCGCGATGTGCCGAAATGGATTTTACTGGCCTCGTTGTTTGAAGCCATTGTGCTCGTGTTGCAACTCACCGCCGTGCAGTTCACCGTCGCCGCCATCGTCATCAGCATCAAACGCTCCGGCATCTTGCTGGCGTGCGTGCTCGGCTGGTTCATGTTCAACGAGCGCGGCATCACCGACCGGGTCATCGGCTCGTTCGTGATGATCGCCGGCGTCGTCGTTTTCTTCATCACCAAACCGAACGCGCAGGGTGCGGCGATGATCGGGTTCACCGGCTCGCTCGGGGTCGCGGCGCTGGCGCTGGCGGGCATGTCCGTGGCGCTGTATCTGACCCGCGACTGGAACCGGCCCGCACAAGCACCCACGCAAAAAGAAGCTCTCACTGAAGGCAAAGCATGAAATACATCCTCGACATGGTGCATCACAATCCGGGCGAACCGCCGTTCCCAAGCGCGTTCCTGAATCCGGCCCACCTTGCGGACTACGGCTTCAACGGCCAGGTCTTCAAGCACATCAATTGTGTCGCCACCTATGCCGCCACCGGCGTGGACTGTTTTCCCGCCGGCTCGCCCGACCGCGCGTGGCTGGAAAAATTCACCCCCGGCATCGAACGCGAAATTGCCGCCGCCAAGCAGCAGGGATTGAAAGTTTTTTATCACATCGACCTCTTCGTGCTGCCGAAGCGGCTGGTGGAACATTTCAAAAACGAGATCTGCGACCCGCAGACCGGCCGCATCCTGCTCGACAAACCTAAGACGCTGGAGCTGCATCAGGTACTGTTCGACGAGTTGACGGCGCGCTTTCCGCAGGTGGATGGCTACATAATCCGCGTCGGCGAGACGTATCTCTTCGACACGCCGTTTCATGTCGGTAACGGCCCGATTCCACGCATCGGCCCGGGGTGGACGCCGGACTATCTTTATGCGGAAACCATCGCGCAACGCGAACCGGCCGAACCGCGCTGGACGAAAAGCCAGGCCGACGCCTATGTGACGCTCATCCGTTTTTTGCGCGAGCAGCTCTGCGTGAAACATGGCCGGCAGGTTTTCTTCCGCACCTGGGACATTTTCCCGGACAAGCTCCATGCGCGCCTCGATTATTACCTCAATATCAGCAACCAGATTGAGCCGCATCCGAAACTGGCGTTTTCCATCAAGCACACCGCGTTGGATTTCTGGCGGCACGTCAAAGTGAACGAGTGCCTAACGCAGGGCCGGCATCCGCAAATCATCGAGGTGCAGTGCCAGCGCGAATACGAGGGCAAGGGCGCATATCCAAACTATGTGATGGACGGCGTCATCAACGGCTTCGAGGAAAACACGAAGAAAATCGGCCTGAAGGATTTGATCTCGCACCCGAAAATTTTAGGCGTGTATTCCTGGTCACGCGGTGGCGGCTGGTATGGGCCTTACATAAAAAATGAACTTTGGCCGGACTTGAACGCGTTTGTGCTGGCGCGGTTCGTGAAAGATCCGGCCCGGAGCGAGGAACAGATTTTTCAGGATTACGCCGGACAAAAGCTGGGCCTGACACCGGCGGACTGCCAACGATTTCGGGAATTATGCCTGCTGTCGGCGCGCGCGGTGCTTAAGGGCCGGCACTGTGCGTCGTTCGACCATGTGTTGCATGAATCGGTTTTGCCGACGGCTTGCTGGATGCGCGACGACCGGCTGGGCGGCCGCCTTCAGCTTGCCCCAGTGCTGAATTATCTCGGCGAGAAAAATTTGTATTCCGCCGCGCTGGCGGAGAAAGCCGAGGCGGTGCAGCTCTGGAACAAAATCAAAGCCATCGCCGACGAAATCCGCTGGCCGCAAACTGCCACGGGTGAATTTGTCCAAATTTCCGCCGAATACGGCGGGCGGCTGTTCCGCATCGTCGAGCAGGGCTGGCGGGCGCTGGTGGCCGGTCATCGCGCGGAAACGACCGGACAGACGGACAAGACTGAATTACAGTCCGCCTTGGCGCAATACGAGCAAGCGTGGACGGCTTATCGCGCACTGGCGGAAAATCCGCTTTGTCCTTCGCTCTACGAGGGGCGTTATTTTGGTCTGCCGGGCAAACCCGCCGAGGCCGGGCTTGATGAATCGATGGAACATTGCAAACGTCTTTTGACCCCGCCTGCCTTGAAGTGATCCCAAAGCCATTCTAGATTATTCGATGTCGCCTAAAGTTTTTCGCGCCCGTTTTTTTGGCTGGCTGGTCCTCAATCTGGCATTGCTGGTTCCCAGCCTGTTTGGCCAGCCGGTCGTCGTGGATTTTGGCACGGCGACTTCCTTCACCGCCTCCGCCACCGCGACCAATTTTGCGTGGACGCTGGATGGCGTGGCGGTGGGCGGCAACAGCAATTCCTTTTCTTACACCCCGCCGATTTACGATGTCGGCACTCATTATCTCCTCGTCAACCAGACCTTGCCCGGCACGGTGAATTCCAATGCCTATTGGGCCGTTCGCGTCCGCATCCCGCTTCCGGTCAGTGGCGCGAATTATTACGTCGCCACCAACGGGGCGGACACCAATGCCGGCACGCTCGATGCGCCGTTTCTGACGCTGGAAAAGGCGCGCAACACGATTCGCGCACTGGCGCGACCACTGCCCGCCGGCGGCGTGACCGTGTGGCTACGCGGCGGAACTTATTGGCGCACGAACACGCTGATGCTGACGAACGCCAACGACTCCGGCACAGCGTCCACACCGATTGTCTGGCGCAGTTACCCGAATGAAACGGCGGTCATCTCCGGCGGCAAAACCACCGCGGCGGCGAACTGGCTGCCTTTGAATGTTTCGCAGACAAATCGCGTCGCACCCGGCGTGAACCCGACGAACATCTGGGAGCTCGATGTGACCAGCGCCGGGCTCACGCACGCGACAAATTTCCCGGCAGATTTCAACCAGTGGACGACGTTCAACACTTACAACCAGGGCGTGGACGGCGGCCTGTGCGAATTGATTTACAACGGCCAGCGTCAGTTCCTTTCGCGCTATCCAAACCACAATCTGACCAACGACGATCTGCTCACGACCAACATGCTCATGGACGGCGTGGCCAGAGGTCTGGTCAATACCAACGTGGCGCTGATTTACGCCGGCGACAGCACGAATTATCTGAACTACCCCGGCACTTACACCAACAGCTCCGGTCAGGCCATCGCGGTGGGCGGCGCATTTTTGTGCAAAACGAACGATGTGGCGCGCTTCACCCGCTGGCAGTCGGCCATCACCAACGGCGGGTTGTGGCTGCAAGGCTACTGGCGCGTGGCGTGGCAGATTGATGGCGTCAAAATCATCGGCTTCGACGTGACCAACCGCACCGTTATGCTGGACACGAACGCGCATCCCGGCAACGGCATCGGCGACAAATACTCACGCCCCGCCGGCAGCAAGACGGAGCGATTCTGGGCGCTGAACCTGCTCGAGGAAATGGATCAGCCCGGCGAGTGGGCGGTGGATTTCAACCGGAAAAAAATCTATCTCTACGCGCCCGGCCCGATCACCGACGGCAGTGTGGTGATTTCCGATTTTGGCTCTCCGCTCGTGCAAATTTCCGGCGGCAGCAACATCGTTTTCCAGTCAGTGAATTTTGAGACCGGCCTCGCGCAGGGAATCTACATCACCAACGGCGTCCAAAATCTTGTGCTCGGCTGCACGCTGCGCAATCTGGCGAATTATCCGGTGGAGATCTTCAACGGCGGCACCAACGGCGTCGTCAGCTGCAACCTGCAGGACCTGGCCGGAGGCGGCGTGCTGCTACGCGGCGGCACCGAGTCCACCAACGCCGCGCTGCGGGTGCCAGCGCACGATTTCATCGTCAACAACGTCATCACCAACTTCGGCCGCGTGGTGCGCGTTTATGCGGCGGCGGTGGATGCGGGCTACGGCGGGGCCGGCGGCTCGGGCGGCGGCGGCGGACACACGGCGTGCGTAGGCATGCGCACGGCACACAACAATATCAGCGGGTCGCCGCATTGCGCCGTGCTGATGGGCAGCTGGGACACGGTGCATGAATACAATGAGATTTCCCGTTTCCAGCAATGCTCCGACGACCTAGGTGCGTATTACAGCTACGATTTCATGAACCAGCATGGAAATGAAACCATGCGGTATAACTTCATCCACGACTCGCCCTACGGCAACGCAATCGACTACGACCAGGATCATTTCCAGATGCATCACTACGGAAACGTCGCGAACCTGAACACCTACGCCAGCGAATCCCAGGGCATCGGCCTGCGCTATCAGAATGCGACGCAGGCCACCAGCAACCACCAGCAAAGTGTGGAATGCTACAACAACCTCTTCGTGAACACCCATTTTGGCATCACCGTCGTGGCACCGACGAACAACTCCGTCATCGAAGACAACGCCGCGATTTTCTGCACCACACCGTTCACCTGGAGCAAGGTGGTGGTCGGTGCCAGCAGCAACACTTTTGCGGCCTCAACTCAGGCCGCGATGCAATCCGGGCCAAACACAAATTACAGCAGCGACCCCGGTTTCCTGAGCCTCACCAACAACGACCTGCGCCTGAAGCCGGATTCGCGCGTTTATACGGACCTGCCCGGTTTCCAGCAAATTCCCTTCGAGCTGATCGGCCTTTACAACGACGAGTTCCGCACGAACGCCGGTGGTTACTCGCCGTTCATCACCACCAGCAACGCCACCGCCATCGGCAGTTCAAACGCCGTGTTCACCGGCCGGCTGCATTTCCCGCAATTTGAATCGAACACCACCGTGACCGTCTATTACGGCCCGACCGACGGCGGCAGCAACGCGCCCGCGTGGCAGTCGTCCGCCAACCTCGGTGTTTTCGCCGCCGGCCCGTTGAACGCGGCCATCAGCGGACTGCGAGCGGCGACAAATTATTACTTCCGGTTTTACGGAGCGAACGCCTTTGGCACCTCGTGGTCGCCGGTCTCGGCGTCGTTCCGCACTCTGGCCGCGCCACCGATCTTGAGCTATGTCACCCTGGCAGGAACCCGGCTCATCGTCACCGGCACCAACGGCACGGCGGGAACCAATTTCTTTGTGCTGGCGGCGACGAATTTATCCGTGCCGCTGACGAACTGGAGCGTCATCGCCACCAACCGGTTCGGCCCCGGCGGCAGCGTCAATTTCACCAGCCCCAGCGCGTCCGGCAGTCAGATTTTTTACCGGTTGAAGCTGCCGTGATGCGGCCGAGCCGTGGGCAGCCACTTGACTTTCGCCCGCACCGCGCAATGATGCAGCAGACTTTGAAAGGTTCCGCGTGCACGAATTCAGCATCATGGAGTCGGCCCTTGAATTGGCCGGGAAAAACACCCGCGACGCCGGCGCGACGCAAATCCACCGGCTCGTCCTGCGCGTCGGTAAACTCTCCGGCGTGGTGCCGGAGGCGCTGCGGTTCGCGTTCGACGCGTTAAAACCCGGCTCGCTCGCGGCGGCGGCGGAACTACAGATTGAGGAAGTGCCGACGGTGTGCTGGTGCGCCGACTGCGCGGCGGAATTTGAAGCGGCGGATTTGAAATACGAATGCCCGCGCTGCCACCAGCCCAGCGGCGACCTGCGGCGCGGCAAGGAAATGGAGCTGGCGTCGCTGGAAATTTCGTGAAGGGGCAAACCACAAAATATACGAACCACACGCCGGATTTAAACTTCAAGAAAGCCAAAGCGTAGAGCAATACGGTGCTGAAGGAATTGATTTAAGACCGGATTGGCCGAGTTAATTTCTTTCGTGGCTTTCACATATTTCGTGGTAGAATGATTGTGATTTATGTGTCAGGAATGCGGCTGCTCCAAGCCCGGTCCCTACCAGGTGGGTGACCGGAAAGTCGAATCTCACACTCATACGCTGCCGGACGGCACGGTCATCACCCATGCCCACGACGACCATCAGCACGGCCACAACCACTCGCACAGTCACGCGCATCCGCACCAGATTTTGAACCTGAACACCGGCATCCTGAACGCCAACGACCGCGCGGCGGAACAGAATCGCGGCGCGTTCAAGGCGTTGAATCTGCTGGCGCTGAACGTCGTCTCCTCGCCCGGCGCGGGCAAGACGACGCTGCTCACCAAAACCATCAACGAACTGAAGGGCCGACTGCGCTGCGGCGTCATCGTCGGCGACCTCGCGACGGACAACGACGCCGCGCGATTGCGCACCACCGGCGCACCGGTCGTGCAGATCGCCACCGGCACGCTCTGCCATCTGGAAGCCGGCATGGTGGCCGAGGCGATGAAGCAACTGGATTTGCGCGCGCTGGATCTACTCATCATCGAAAACGTCGGTAACCTTGTCTGCCCCGCGTCGTTCGACCTCGGCGAGAGTCTGCGCGTGGTGCTGCATTCAGTGACCGAGGGCGAGGACAAGCCGCTGAAATACCCGCCAATGTTCCAATCCGCCGATATCGTCATCGTCACGAAGACGGACATGACGGCGGCAGCGGGGTTTGACCGTGAACTGACGCTGAAGAACATCCGGCAGGCGGCGCCGCGCGCGAAAGTTTTTGAAGTGTCCTCCCGCACCGGCGACGGCGTGCCGGCTTGGTGCGATCAGCTGGTGAACCTCCGGCGGAGCCGGTTCACGGTGCCGGCGTAAGGGACTGGTTGTCCAACCACTGCCGGAGCTGGCGGGTGGCGGCTTCCGCCCGCTCGGGGAGATGTTCCAGCGCCGCCTGGACCAGCGCCGGATTCGCGGCCTCGGCGGCATCCTCGACGGCGAGAAATTCTTCCGACAACGTCTGCAGACCGAACAAGGCGCACAGGCCCTTGAGCGAATGGGCGGCACGTTCGAGTTCGTTCCATTCCTGCGCTTCATAGCGATGACGGATCTCGCTGAGCCGGTCGGGCATTTCGCGCAGGAAATCGGCGATCATTTCCCGGACGGCGGCGCGGTCCAGGTCGCCGCAAAGCTGTTCGAGCCGGGTGGCGTCAAACTTCTCGTTCTGCACCTCGACGGGCGGCACGGCGGCGAGCAGCGCCTGATACAGCTGATCCGCCGTGAACGGCTTGGAAAGGTAATCATCCATGCCGGCGGCGAGGCAGCGCTCGCGTTCGCCGACCAGTGCATTGGCGGTGAGCGCAATGATGCGGACGCGGCGGGCAGGATTTTTTTCCGCCTCGATCTTCCGGATTTCCAAGGTGGCTTCCAGCCCGTCGAGCTCGGGCATGTTGCCGTCCATGAGGATGCCGTCGTAGGTGCCGACCTTGAATTTCCCGACGGCTTCGCGACCGTCCACGGCGTAGTCGGCGCGCGCCCCAAAGGTGCCCAGCATCAGCTCGCACAGCTTGCGGTTGAACGGATGATCCTCGGCCACCAGAATCCGCAGGTTGGAAATCGCCGTGCGCTTGGGCGCGGCGGGCGCAGCGGGCATGAAGGCCTTGTCGCCCGGCAACAGAACCGGTTTGGTCAGTTCCGGTTTCTTGCCACCGACGACATTCACGAGCGCCTCGAACAACGCCTGTTCGCGCACCGGTTTGAGCAAGACGCTGGCGAAGGACGCCAAGTCGGATTCGTCCGCGCCGAGCGATACTGCCGGGCTGGCGAGCAAAATGCACTGGATGCTTTCCTGGCTGCTGATGATTTGCTTGCGCAATTCGTCGCCGCCGGCCTTGAGCAATTCGTCGTCGCAGATCACCAGCGGAATGACAGCAGCGCGCAAATCATGCTGCATGAGCTGCGCAAGCTCGGCGGCGGTGGCAGCCGCCCGGCTATCCAGCCCCCAACCGTGCAACTGCTCGGAAAGCGCCTCGCGCAGGCTGGCATTGGCCACGGCAATCACCGTCTGCGTGAAAACCAGGCCGGGAAAACTCCGCTCGATGACCGGCTGCTCCGGCACCTCGAACGGGAGTTCAAACCAGAACGTCGATCCGGTGCCGGGCGCGCTTTGCAGGCCGATTTTTCCGCCCATGAATTCCACGATGCGCTTGGAAATGGCCAGCCCCAAACCGGTGCCGCCGAACCGCCGCGACGACGAGGTGTCGGCCTGCACAAACGGCTGGAACAGTTTCTTCGCCTGCTCGTCGGTCATGCCGATGCCCGTGTCCGTGACTTCAAAGCGCAAGGTGGTTTTTCCGCGCCCTTGCGCCAGGCTATGGATGCGCACGACCACCTCGCCGCGCTCGGTGAATTTGACGCCGTTGCCGACGAGGTTGAGCAACACCTGCCGGAGCCGGGTGGGATCGCCCAGCAGCCGGTGCGGCACTTCGCGCCGGACGACGGCGGCGAGCACAAGCCGCTTGTTCGGGTCGCGGGTGTTGGCGATTTCCAAGACGGTGTCCACCACGGCGCGCAGCGAAAATTCCTCGCGGCTCAGGCTCATCTTGCCGGCCTCGATCTTGGAAAAATCCAGCACGTCGTTTATGACGTGGAGCAATGCGTTCGCGCTCTCCACGGCGGCGGCGGAGAACTCGCGCTGCCGGCGGTCGAGCTGCGTCTGCTGGAGCAACTCGATCATGCCGAGGATGCCCGTCAGCGGCGTGCGGATTTCGTGGCTCATGTTCGCCAGAAATTCGCTCTTGGCGGCACTGGCCCGGTTGGCGCGCTCGGCCATGTTGCGCGATTCGCTGGCGGCCATCTCCAACTGGCGATTGGCGCGTTCCTGCGTGGCCTTGGCCTCCTGCAAGGCGATCTCCGCCTGTTTCCGGACGGTGATATCCTGCATGATGGCCTGGATTTCCGCCTGGCTGTCCTTCTCGCCCAGCCGCCGCAACCGGTATTGCTGCCATTCCACATGACCGTCGGCGGCCTCGGCCCGGCGGTCAAAATTAAGCACCGGTCGGTCTTCCGGCAGCGCGGCCAGATTTTGCCGCAAGGTTCTCGCCTCGTGGTCGTCGAGCGTCCGGAAAAAATTGGTGCCGAGCAATTCTGCTTCGGTCTTGCCGTGAAAGGCGGCATACGCCGGATTCACAAAAGTCAGGGTGCCGTCCGGCTTGAAGCGGCAGATCAAGTCCGGCTGGTCGGCCAACACGGCGCGCAACTGGCTTTCACTTTTCGTCAATTCAGCCTGGGCTTTGCGGCGTTCCGAGGCGGCGGAAGCCAGCAAGAGATTCGTCACCGCCACCATGCCGATGTAGCTGCCGATGAGCCGCAGGCTGTCCACCTCGTTGTGGCCGATCAAAAACGGCCCGCGCCCACGCAACAGGGAATAGATGGCCAGCACGGTCACCAGCAAGGTGCCGGTCGCGGCACCGCGCGGCCCGAACCGTAGCGAACTCCAGATCAAAAACGGCACCGGCAGATATGCGAGCGGATAATTCTGGATGCCATAGACGAACCAGGTGTCAAATGAAACCCAGGCCGCCAGAAACAATCCCCCCGCGCAAAGCAACGCCTCGACCGACCGCGAAAAACTCCAGCGCTCGGCGGAAGGCACCGACCAGACGAGGATCACCGGAGTCACCACCAAGGCCGCCATCGCATTGGGAACCCACCATTGAAGCAGATGCGGAAACAGCATGTCCCAGCCGATTTTGTCGGCGTAGGCCAGCCCGACCACGGCGCACAACGCGTTGACGGTGGTGCCGAGCAGGCTCGCCAGCAGGACAAAGCCGACGGCATCATGCGCCCGCTCCAGCGCATTTCCAAAGTTCACGAACCGCTTGAGTAGAAACGCGCAGATCACCGCGCTCAACGTGTTGCCCACCACTATGCCGGCGGTGAAATAGCCGATTCCCGCGCCGCTGATCAGCGAATACACGAGCGCTCCCAACGCGATGCCCGGCCAGTAGTTGTAGCCAAACAGCAGGATTGCCGCCAGCGCGATGCCCGATGGCGGCCAGATAAGAGCTATCTTACCGGAAACAAATGACGCCTTGTGCCCCAACAACCCGCCCAAGATGTAAAACGCGATCAGCAACGCGCCGCGTTTGACAATCGTCAACCTGGGTTTTTCTTGTGCACTCACTGCTAGGTTCAGTCTAACGCCGTTGACCACTTCCGACCAGCGGGAAGTGTCCGGGCGTAATTTTTGCCACCGAAAAAAGAATTGCCAATTTCCCCGCCGCCAGCAAGCTTGTTGGCAAAGGATTTGGTCCCAAGGACTGAAAAACCCCGATTCGCCATGAACAGCCAACTGCCTGCGCACCTTATTGCCCATATCAATGTCAAACTTGCCTTGATCGGCTGCTCGCCGGTGCCGCTGAAAGGCGACAAGGAATTTGTCGAGATCACCGCCGCCATGGCCGCGCAATCGCGAGAGAAGGACCGGCTTCTGGGCCAGCATCTCTGTCCTGCCGACGCGCGCATCCAAAATTTCCTCCACGATTATTTACAAGAAATCCCTGTGCCGAAGCTGCCGGCGCGCACGTTCACGCTGGATCGCGCCGGCCTAGCGCGCGTGCTCTCGTTGCCGGTGGATCGCGACGACTTTTCCTCGGACATCATCAATTCCTACCGCGTCAAACAAGGCGTTTTGCACAATCCCAAAAGCGACCGCCGCACCACCGCAGGAATTTTTCACGTCACCGAAGGCGGCCTGCCGATTCCCGACGACAAGCTCGGTGTGCCGAAGCTCACGTTCGCAAAAATTCTCCAGCTCGCGCTGACGCCGCCGAAGGAATTGCTGAAACTGCCGTTTACTTCCACCCAACCGAACCCGGCGGAATGTTTTGTTTCGCTGCTCATCCGTCCGCTGGTTTGCCCGGAAGTTCCCGGCTTCACCAAAAAGAAAACGATGGAAGTCCGCTTCTTCGTGCCGGGCAATCTCGTCAGCAATCTGGATTTCGTCGAAGCCATTTTTGAAAACGGCGGCGATCCGCTGTTGCCGGAAAACGACGCCGCGCTCGACAGCGAGCATTGGAGCGGCCACACCGGCTGCATCATCCTCGCGCCGCACCTGATCAAGGTGACGAAAAAATCCGTCGGCCTGCCGCACTACGATCAGGCGACGGAACGGCAGCGCCGCGACGGCATGTGCTGGAAAAAGGAGGATGAACTTTACAACGGCGGCAACGCCTTCAAGCTCACCTGCCGCGACGAATCCGGCGTCATCGTCACCATCATCGCCGACAACTATTTCGGCTACTGCAAAAAGGAAGTGAAGACGCAGTTGAGCTACGCGGCGAATCTTTTCGGCCTCGCGGAAGAGGAACACGCCGGCGGTGCTCTGGTTTTTCAGAGCTATGATCTGGGCGAGGAATTCAACGGCGATGTGCTTTCGCGCCGGCTGCCGCATTCGTTCGTCGAGATGACAAAAATGTTCGGCGACATCATGGAAGTGCAGCCGGAAGGTTACGCGGTGGACAAGAAATTTCCGGAAATCATTTACGTTCCCGCCTCGGCGAAGTTTGATCTGCACACGCAAAAGATTTCCTGGAACAATCCGCTGTCCGGCCCACAAAGCATCAAGCTCTCGCCGGAAAAAACCTACGTCCGTCCCTCCGGCTACAAGGTCAAAATGGAAAAACCGCCCGGCCATGGCCGCCAGTGGCGGCTCGTCGGCACCGTCGCGGAGGGCACTTATTGCCATAAGCCGTGCACCGTTTCCGGCGGGGGCAAATCGGAGATTTCCAAACCCATCACGGACGCCATTCTCACCGGCCCGGTGTTCATCGCGGATTTGAAAAAAGATTTCGACGCGGTCGAGGCTTTGATCAATCACGATTATTCAAACCGCTTCGCCGACAAGACACGCCAGGATCACCGACCGATCTTGTCGCACGACCGGTCGCTTGGCTCGGTCATCAAGCTGCTGACCGTGGATGAACACGATTACACGCCGGAATACAACGCCTGGCTCAACGCCACGCCGCAGCACGTCAAGGAACTGGTCTTCGTCGTAAAACGCTATTGCAAGCCGGAATGGGGCGCGGACTGGCGCGAGCATTTCAGCGTGGACATCATCAATGGCACGCCCGGCAACGAGCTGAAGTGCGACAACAAAAAACTCGTCACCACCTACTTGCGCGTCGGTTTCGACGCCGACGGCGCGTGGCGCACGTTCGGTTTGCGCAAAGATTTTCATCCGGCGGTGAAAGTGCAGATGGAGGACGACATCACCGCGTCCGCCGTCGTGCCGGCGGCACTCCTCGAAAACCTGCCGGAGGACACGGACAAAACTCTGTCGCTCAAGTTTGCGCTGAATTGCGAGCAGCGTTTGTTCCAGCGCCCGGACGACGCCATCCATCGCGGCTACGACAAGCAGGCGGAGATTGATTTTGTGCAGCCGGAAAATTTCTTTTCCAATTACCAGCCGCTCACGCCGGCCGACGCGAAGGAAATGGTCGGGGATGCGCTGGGCTTCTACCAGTTCACCGAGCCGATGCAGAAATTCATCCGCGAAATCGCCGAGACCGGCGCGCCGGAATATTTTGTCTGCACCGCCAGCCCGCGCCTCGTGGACGGCAAGCCCACGAAAAATCCGCGCTACCTGCAAAAGCGGCCCGACCTCGTCCGCGCGACGGAAACGTATCTGGCGGAAATTTCCGCGCGCCTCCGCCGCCGCGTGCCCATGAGCCAGCCGCTGCACACGCCGGTCACGGCGGTGCTGCCGGGCCGCCGCAATAACCCGCCGGAAAAGGGCATCCGGCCGCTCGCATGCTACAACCCGATCCATTTCATGGAACTGCCGGAATTTTTCATGGAGGTGATTTGCAGCATGACCGGCAAATCGCCGTCCACCACCGGCGCAGGTTCCGAAGGCGCGCTGACAAAAGGCCCGTTCAACGCGCTGCCGCCGATCATTGACCTGAACAACGCGCTGGTCTCGTTCATCCTCACCGGCCAGCACGCGTTTGTCACCGCCGCCGGCTACGTCGGGCCGGATTTGCGCGTGGATCATGACGTAAGCCTGATCGTGCCGGAAATCTGGTGCCGCCTGTCCACCGAGGAGCGCGACCCGAAATTTCTCATCGCCAACAAATTTCTGGAGAAGTGCACGGACTTCGAACACGCCGGGAAAAAAGTTCTCGCGAGCCGGCTCGGCTGGCGCATTAACGCGCGGTTCGTTCACGCCTTCTTTGGCCGGGTGTTCAACCATCCGCACGCCGTCTTCACCGAGGCGATGCTCAAACCGGAATTGCAGGGCAAAGATATTTTTGTGGACGGCATGGACAACATCATCGCCACGCAAAAGCGCGTCGCGCAAATGTATTTCGACGACGGCAGCATCGCACAGGCGTCCCCGCCATTGAAGGCATTGCTGCACATCATGCTGCACGACGAGTTCGAGGGCAAAGGTCTGGAACATCCGGAAATCCGAAACCTCTTCACGCGGGAGAACCTGCTGGCCAGCGGCTGGTATGCCGCCCGGCTGGCGGCGAAACAGAAAATCGACCGCGCATTGTGGAGGCGGCACGTGGAATATCTCAACGCCTTCCTGCGCCGGCCGAATTACACCGATGTCTCGGAAACGCTCCGCATCGCCGACCGCCTGACCGCCGCACGGAAGACGCTCGAAGCCGTCGAATCGCCCGGCTACCTGAAGAAGCTTGCCGGCACCATCGGTGCGGAACCGATTGAAGCGTATCGGACGTGAGGCTGGTCAAAGATGTTTTTGCAGCCACTGAAGCGCGTGGGTGAGCCAGACGAATTTCAGATGGCCGTGGTTTAGGCGAAAAACGCCAGCAGCAACACACTGAAAACCAACGTCCATTCCCAGCAGAGAATTTTCTGCGGACGCTGCCTCACCAGATAAACCGCCGCGAAAAAGTTCAAAACGATGGCGATAGCAAGACCGCCAAACATCAATTTTTGATTGGTGGATACTGAAGAAAGTTGCACGTCGCCCCACTGCGCCCGCGTGGCCGCCGGCAGACCGATTGCCAGCAAAATCAGCAAGGCGCAATTCGCCAGGATGATCAGCAGCCGGCCCATGCTTAATTGATCCGCTCGGCGACTTGGTATTTGAACATCCGCTTTTTCATCCACCGCACCGCCAGCAAATCGTAGAACGACGCGAAGAGCCGGTTCCACACGCCGTAATTGCTCTGGCCGGCGAAGCGCGGATTGTTGCTGACCTCGATTTCCGTGACCGTGTGACCTTCAATCTTGAAAAGCGTCGGCAGGAAGCGGTGCATGCCCTTGAAAAATTTCAAATTCTCGATGCACTCGCGTTTGAAGGCGCGGTAGGTGCAGCCGGCGTCGGAAATCTGTTCGCCGCTCAACTTGTTGCGCACGGCGTTGGCGATGCGTGAGGAAGCAACGCGGATGAAATGGTCGCCTTTGCCACGCACTTTCACGCGCGTGCCACAGACGCAGTCGAAGTTCTTGATCGCCTCCAGAAATTTTGGGATGTCCTTCGGGTCGTTCTGCAAATCTGCGTCCATGGTGAACAGATATTTTCCGCGCGCCGCCTTGAGGCCGGCAAAGCTCGCCGCGCTCTCGCCGCAGTTAAATGCAAACTTCTGCACGCGGATGCGCGGATCTTCGGCGGCAAGCTGTTTCAAAATTTCCCACGACTTGTCCTTGCTGCAATCGTCGGTGATGACGACCTCGTAGGAAATTTTCAACGGCTCGACCAACTCGCGGATGGCCTTGATGAGTGCGCGCAGGTTGCCTTCCTCGTTGTAACAGGGAATGACGAGGCTGATTTCGGGATTCTCAATGCTCATGAGGCGATAATGAAGCCACAAATCCGGCTCGCTGGCACGAATTTCTTTTTCCAAAAACAAAAACCCTCGCCCGTTTCCAAGCGAGGTTTTTGTAATTTAGCCGACGGCGTGCCGCTATTTCTTGCCGTAGAATTCCGCAATCGCGTCGCACACCTTGTCCGCCGCATCCAATCCCATTTCGCCGTGAATCGGCAGCGAGAGGATTTCTTTCACGCACTGCTCGGTCTTCGGCAGTTTCGGCGTGTTCGGAAACAAGCCGATGACGCCGGGCGCGAGATGGTTCGGCTTCGGATAATGGATGCCGGTCTCGATGTTTTTCTCCTTGAGAAATTTCTGCAAATCATCGCGGCGTTCGCAGCGCGTGACATACATGTGATACACCGGCGTGGCGTAGTCTTTGACGACCGGCGTCTGCACGATGCCCTTGAGGCGTTCGTTGTAGCACGCGGCAATCTTGCGGCGGTTTTCGTTGAACGCATCGAGGTGCTTCAACATCACGCGGCCGATGGCGGCGTTGATTTCATTGAAGCGAACGTTGTAACCCGGAAACTCGTGGTCGTATTTGCCGGCGCGACCGTGGTTGCGCAACATACGGAGACGGTCGGCGACCTGAACATTGTTCGTCGTGATGCAGCCGCCGTCGCCGAGGACGGTGAGATTCTTGGACGGGAAAAAGCTGAACGCCCCGAAATCGCCCATGCTGCCGACGGTTTTACCCTTGTATTTCGCGCCTTGTGCCTGCGCGCAGTCTTCGATGAACCACAGTTTGTTCTTCTTCGCTAGCGCGATGAACTTGTCGTTATCGAGCGGATGGCCGTAGAGATGCACGCCGATGATGCCGACGGTGCGCGGCGAAATCAGCGACTCGACGTGTGCCAGATCCATGGTGAACGTCTCGTCAATGTCCGCGAAAATCGGCGTGGCGCCGAGGTGCATGAGCGGTTCCATGCTCGGAAATGCAGTGTGGCTGGGCACGATGATTTCGTCGCCCGGGCCGACGCCTTGGAGCTGGTGCAGCAGATAGACGATCATCGTCCACGAACTGCCGAGCACCGTTGTAGCGGTGCCGGTGTGCGCGGCGAGTTCGGCCTCGAACGCCTGAGATTCCTTGCCGAGGATGTATTGGCCGGAGCGGATGGCGCGCAACGCGGCTTCCTCAACTTCGGCATTCACGAAACATTTTGATAACGGGATTTTGCTCATAAATTTTACAGGTTCACAGCTTTGCCGGTCTTCACGGATTCCAACGCGGCGTTTAGGACGCGCACGGCGTCATAGCCGGATTGCGCGTCGGCGCGCGGCGTGGCGCGGGTTTTGATCGAATCCAAAAACGCGCGCAGTTCCGCCAGCAACGGCTCTTCCGGCGGCGTTTCGATCTGCGTCACGACGCCTTCGGTGGCCTTGAAGTCATTGCCGCCGGCGGGCGTGTGCGTGTTCGCGTAGGTTTTGATTTTATACTGCGCGACGTTGTAATCACAAATGGCGCTCAGCTTGTCGCCGCACACGATGACCTCGCGGAATTTGCCAGGAATGAAATATTCCGTCTCGACCGTCGCCCAAGTCTTGCCGTGCTTGGTTTCGTATTCGAGCGAGACGAGCGAGACGTCGTCCAGACCGCGCCCGAAGAAATCATGGTTGATAGCCTGAACGGATTTCGGCAAACCGCCGAGGATAAAATTGAACAGGTCCACGAAATGAATGCCGTCGGCGAACATCACGCCGCTGTCATTGCGCGGACGCTTGAAACCGCCGAAGTGGCCGCGAATCATGTTCACCTTGCCGAACTCGCCAGCTTGCACCGCGTCGCGCAGCCAGAGCGTCGCGGGATCAAAGCGCAAAATGTGGCCGACCTGCAAAATGCGTTTGTGCTTGGCGGCGATTTCCACGAGCTGCTTGGATTCGTCGTTCGACAGTGTCAGCGGTTTTTCCACAAAGACATCTTTGCCCGCTTCGAGAAATTCTTTGCACAGCGGAAAGTGCGATTGCGCCGGCGTGACGACGACCACGCCGTCAATCTTGTTGATGAAGTCTTTGTAATTTGTCGTGAGCCATTCGGCGGGAATGCCGAGCTTGCGCGCGGGTTCGAGCTGCTTCTCGCCGACTTCCGCTACATAGAGTTCGACGGGCAGGTTGTTCAGATTGCGGAGATGGTTCGCACCCCAACGGCCCAAACCTAAAAGCAAGACTTTGGTCATGGCGGGAATTTTGGCTAATTTTTGACGCCCAGCCAAGAAAATCCTTCGGCCGGCCGGCGAATTTCAATTCACTAACCGATACCAGTTATCGCGCTGATGCGGTTCGTAGCCGAGGTCCTTGATGAGCCGGTGCATGTCCGGCACGGTCATCTGAAAAGTCGTGCCGGCCTGCGACACGACGTTTTCCTCAATCATGATACTGCCAAGATCGTTCGCGCCATATTTCAGCGCGACTTGACCGATCTCCAGACCCTGCGTCACCCACGAGCTTTGGATGTTCTCGAAGTTGTCCAAATAAATCCGGCCGAGCGCCTGCGTCTTGAGATACTCGTGCGCACCAACGGTCGGGGCGCGCAACTTCGTGTGCTCCGCCTGAAACGTCCAGCAGATGAACGCGGTGAAATGACCAGGCTTCATGCCTTGGCCGTTGTATTCCGCCACGCGCTTCAGGGATTGATCCTGTTGCACGCGCAGCCGGTCAAGATGTTCGATGCGGTCGTCAATCGTTTCGACGTGACCGAACATCATCGTCGCGCTGGAATACAGTCCGAGCCGGTGCGCCACGTCCATGACTTCAAGCCAGTCGTTGCTCATCGCCTTGAGCGGCGCGACGCGCTGGCGCACGCTGTCCACAAGAATTTCCCCGCCGCCGCCGGGAATGGAGCCGAGACCCGCCGCCTTGAAATCTGAAATTATTTTTTCCAGCGGCTCGTTGAACACTTCGCGGAAGTGGACAAACTCGCTCGGGCTAAAACCGTGGATGTTAAACTTCGGAAATTTATTTTTGACGTGCGAGAGCAAGTCCAAATACCACTGCTTCGTCAGCTTGGGATGATGCCCGCCCTGCATCAGCATCTGCGAGCCGCCGAGCGCGATGGTCTCCTCAATCTTCTGATCAATCTCCGGCAGCGTGATGACATAGGAATCGTCATCCTTCTCCGTCCGGTAAAACGCGCAGAACTTGCAATAGACGTTGCAGACGTTGGTGTAATTGACGTTGCGATCAATGTTGTAGGTGACGATCTCGTTGCCACGACCGCTGTAGGCCTTGGCCTTGGCAAGCTGGCGGCGGCGGTCGGCGAGCGCGCCAAGCTCTTCGAGCGGCAACGTCCAAAGCCGCTTGGCCTCCGCGCGGTCAATGCGCTGGCCACTCCAGACTTTCTGGAGCAAATCGTCGAGTGAGGCGTCGTAAATCACAGCCAAAGACTAACGCGTCGGGACATTTCAGACAAGCCGGACAAGTCCGCCAGCTTGGCGAAATTCATTTTGTCCGGCGGTCGGGAGCAACCGGACGCAACCGCCACAGTCCGGCCAGCACGCTGCCAATGACGGAATGAAACGTCGCCGAGATCGCGCATGGCAGCGCGGCCAGCGGCAGGGCGGCGAAATGTTCCCGCGCCAGCGCCGCGCCCAGACCGGAGTTCTGCATCCCCACTTCCACGGAAATTGTCCGGCTGGTCACTTCGTCGCAACGCAGCAGCCGGCTGGCAAAATAACCGAGAAAAAATCCGCCGGTATGCAACAGGAACACTGCCAGGATCAGCTCGCCGCCGGAACGCGCAAAATCCTTCGCGCTGCTGCCGATGATACTCGCGCAGATCAGCGTGATCGTCAGCACCGAAACCAGCGGCGAGACCGGCAGAACAAATTTCACCAGGCGGGGCGCGTAGCGGTTCAGCGCCACGCCGCCGATGACCGGTGCGAGCACGATTTTCACCGTGCTCAAAAACAATCCCAGCGCGTCCACCGGCACGTATTTGCCCGCGAGCCATTTCGTCAGCAGCGGCGTCATCACGATGGCCCCGAGCGTGGAGCACATCGTCATCAGCACCGACAGCGCCACATTGGAGCGGGCGAGGTAGTTCACCACGTTCGACGCCGTGCCGCACGGGCAACACGACACCAAAATCAGGCCGACGGCAAACGACGTCTCCAGTTTCAACAGATGCGCGATGCTCCAACCAAGAAACGGCATGATAACATAGTGCGCCGCGAAGCCGATGCCCACCGCGCGCGGCATCTGCAGCACGCGCCGGAAATCATCCACCGTCAGCGTGATGCCCATGCCGAGCATAATGACCGCCAGGCCCCAGGTGATGAGTTCGCCGTGAAACCAGGTGAACCAAGGCGGATGCACCAACGCCAGCGCGCCGCCGGCCAGCACCCCGACGGGAAACAAGTTGGTGGCGAGGCCGAGCAGGCGGTTCATGCGCGGGGATTAAACGGAAATTTCCGGCGGAAGCAATCCTGTTTCTTCCATCCGGCACCGACCGCCAAATGGCTCATTGACGATGGACATTCCTGAAGTATTCTTTCCAACTCGTTGCCGGCCAGCCGGCGGCGGATTTTCCCATGCTGACCATTCGCGAACTGAAGATGACGTTTGGCGGACGCGTGCTGTTTGAAGACGCGTCCTTCGGCGTTAATTACGGCGACCGCGTCGCGCTCGTCGGGCCGAACGGCGCGGGCAAGACGACGCTGTTCTCCATCATCCTCAAACAGATCGAGCCGGACGCCGGCACGGTGGAACGCGACGAATGGACGATGGTCGGCCATCTCCCACAGGAAGCCGAGGCGCAGGGCGACGAAACGATTCTCGACGTGGCCACCGGCCGCGTGGATGAACTGCCAAAACTCGAAAAACGTCTGCACGAACTGGAAAAAGCCGGTGATGTTTCCTCGCCCGAGTATCTCGAAGCCCACGCCAAGCACGACGCGCTCAACGATGCGCAGGTGGAAACGAAGGCGAAGAAAATGCTGCGCGGCCTCGGGTTCAAGGATTCTGATTTCACCCGCAAGGCCAACGAAATGTCCGGCGGCTGGATCATGCGCGCGCGACTGGCACGCCTGCTCGTGATGGAGCCGGATTTACTTTTGCTGGACGAGCCGACGAACCATCTCGACCTGCTGGCGTTGCTCTGGCTGCAAAATTATCTCAAGAATTATTCCGGCGCGGTGCTGCTGATTTCCCATGACCGCCAGTTCATGGATGAAATCATCACCCAGGTGCATGAGATTTCCGAACGGAAGCTGATCCCCTACACCGGCAATTACACCGATTACCTCCGCCAGCGCGAGGAACGCTACGAGCAGCAGCTCGCCGCCTACAAAAATCAGCAGAAGGAAATAGCGGACTTGCAGGCGTTCGCCGACCGCTTCCGCTCCATCCCGTCCAAGGCGTCGCAGGCGCAAAGCAAGCTCAAGCAAATCGAGCGCATGGAACTCATCGAGAAACCGCTCGCGCCACGCAAGCCGTTCCGGTTCCAGATTCCGCCGCCGCCGCGCGGCGGGCAGCGGGCCGCGTCGCTGGTGGGCATCCACATGGCCTACGGCGCGAACAAAGTTTATCAAGGCCTCGACCTTACCATTGAACGCGGTGAACGCACCGTGCTCGTCGGGCCGAATGGCGCGGGCAAATCCACGCTGCTGAAGATTCTCGCCGGCGCCGTGGAATTTCAGAAGGGCGAACGCGACCTCGGCCACAACGCCAAGATCGGCTACTTCAGCCAGCACCGCGCCGCCACGCTCGACCCCGAGAAGTCTGTGCTCGACGAGGTGCTCGCCGTGGCACCGGAAATGCGCGAGGACGAGGCGCGCGCCATCTTGGGCTCCTTCATGTTCCGCAAGGACGACATCTACAAGCTCACGAAGGTGCTGAGCGGCGGCGAAAAAAGCCGGCTAAATCTTGTGAAGTTCCTCGTGGATCCGCCGAATCTACTGCTGATGGACGAACCGACCACGCATCTCGACATCCACACCGTCGAATCGCTCACGCTCGCGCTCGAACGCTACGAGGGCACGCTGGTTTTCATCTCCCACGACGTGCATTTCATCCGGCATCTCGCCACAAAAGTGCTGCACGTCAACGCCGGCACGGTGACGCCTTACGTCGGCGGCTACGAATATTTTCTGGAAAAAACCGGCATGGCTGAGGACGCCCGCGCCGCACTCACGGCAGAATAAGTCCGTTGGAAAAATCGTGGGTTGTCAGCGTGGGAGCTGTGAAGTTAAGGTCGAGAACTTCGCCTTCGCTTCAATTCTTTTGAAGCACCAGCTTGATGTCCTCGAAGAGGTCGTTCATCTCAAACGGTTTCCAGAGCATCAATCCCTGAATGCCGCGGATAAATTGCTCGATCTTGCGATCCCCGTGGTGGCCGGTCATGAAAATGAACCGCTTGCACAGTTGGGGGCGGGCGCGCTCGACCGCGCGGTAAAACATGTCGCCCGGAAAACTGGGCATCACCATGTCGCACAGGATGACGTTGTAATCCGACGCCAAAATCTTTTTCAACCCCTCCGCTCCGCTGGTCACGATGGTGACGGCATAGCCTGCGGACTCCAACGCGGATTGCAACAGACTGGCAAGGTCGGCTTCGTCCTCCAGAATGAGGATCTCCTTGGGCTTGGATGCCTCGATATCATCAGGAATCTCGTAAACGATCTCCGGCTTCGGAATTGTCCCCCGACGTATGGAGTGATGATGGCTCATTTCACGTGTGACTGCGTCCTTATCTCATTTCACCTTAAAAATTGCAATACCACTTTTTTTGCCGTCGGTCCGTCAATCGCGGTAGGCCCGAAAGACCACGGCCGTGCCGCTGGCCGCATCAAACACCGCATAAACACTGCCGCGCTGGTGCTCCTCGGCGGCTTTGAATACGCGCTTGAAACTCTGCGCCCGGTTCAGCGGCGGCAACGCTTGGAACAGCCTACTCCCTTTCAGCCCGGACGACTCCAGCACCTTTTTGAACTCCAATCCATCCGCCGGTGCCAGTTGCGCCTGAACCGCGAACGCTTGAAACGACCCGGCCTCCGTGTGAAACACCGCCAGCCATTCCTCGCGTAAAAACGTGGAATAACCCGTCGTGCGGACATCGCCCGCCACCGCCGGCGCATGGCCGATGCAGATGTAAGAAAGCCGGTGCGCGGGCGATTTGAACGCGCCCAGCAACCCAAGCGCCAGCACTATCACCAGCGCCGGCCCGACCAGCAACGCCAGCGCCGTTGGGCGCGGCAAAGAACGTTTCTCAATCCAGACTTTGGTCAACGCAAAGACCGTGCTGCCCGCGCCACCAACCAGCACCATCACCGGAATGAGCGGCAACAACGCCATCGCGCAGGCACGACCGAAGAATTCGTAGGTGCCGTAATTCGTGGTGAGATAAAACAGAAACCCCGCGCTCACCAGCACGGTGTCGAACAGCCACAGCCACCAGTAATCCAGCGGTTTCAACACTGGCGCAGGTTTGTTTTCAACAGCATTCACGTCCGCATCAGGAAAGCCGACCGGCTTCCAAACGCAAGGTTTTATGGCGGCCTTCCCAAGTAGCTAAAGTCACTTTTGTGTTTTTTCTTGAACCCACCGACACCGGGAATTACAACTGGCCCATCATGACGACGCGTTGCGCCAAATGCGGAGCGGAGATTCCCGAAGGCTCGCCCGTGTGCCGGTCCTGTTTCGAGCCGGTCAAACCCGAAGGTTTTTTCAGCCGGCTGCGAAGCGCGTTCGGCGGCGGAACGGCACCGACGGGCCAATCATCACCGCCAGCCACGCGAGTGAACGTCAAGGTGAAGGAAAAGTTCAAAATCCGCGATCCCAAGACCGGCGAAGTGCGGGAGTATCAATCGCTGGACGACGTGCCGGCGGAGTATCGGGAGAAAATCCGCCAGGCGCGCGACGCGGCGATGCACGGCCAGGGCGGACAGAAGATTTCGTTCACCGATGCCGCCGGCCAGACACACACCTACAATTCGCTCGACGAAGTGCCTCCGGACATCCGGGCGCTCATCGAGAAAAGCCGCGGGTGATTTTTCTTGTTCGCGAAAACGGAGCGGCGATGTTTGCGGACGGCTGCCGCCAAAGCTTTGCCGGTGGCCGAGTCCGAAATTGAAAACTATCTTGGCAAAGCTTGTTTGGCTTTGGCCTTCTCAATAAATGGCAGCAAGTATTGCTTATTTGTGTCGTGTTGAAAGGTATTATTCCATTGTTCAAATGCCATGTGATAATCCCCGTTGATGAAATTAACTAATCCTTGCGTTTCGACAGCAGCCCAAGTCCCTATCTGCGAAAGTCCGACAGAACGCTGCGCATCCTCAAGTGCTCCGTTTGTATTCCCTATTTCAAAACGTGCCCAGCCGCGTGTATCATAAAAACTACGATTTGTTGAATTTAGTTGAATTGCGCGAGTTGCATCGATCTCGGCGTTGTAAGAATCCTTTTTCAAAAATTCACACCAGCCGCGATTATTATAAGCCCAAGCAAAATCGGGTTTGAATTCAATGGCTTTCGTGTAATCAGCAATGGCACCATCCAAGTCGCCTTTCACTTTCCTTGCATAAGCCCGATGAAAATAAGCTTCAGCAAAATCTGGTTTTGATTCGATGGCTTTGGTGTAATCCGCGATAGCGCCATCCAAATCAGCATCAACGTGTTCTTTTGCCATACCTCGGCGGACATATAAAACAGGTTTTGATTTTGTTGATTCGTCCTGTGCAAACCAGACCATGTTTTTTATGTTGTTATCATCTGGTTTCAGTGCAACAGCTTTGTTAAAATCAGCAATAGCTCCATCAAAGTCGAATTTGGTTTGCTTAGCAAATCCGCGATTGCAGTAAAAAGTAATAGCGTCCGGTTTCAATCCGATGGCTTTGTCGAAGTCAGCGATGGCTCCGTCCAAGTCCCCTCTGGTAGCCTTTGCAGCTCCGCGTTTGTTATAGGCAAAAGCATTGTTTGTATTCTGCTCGATGACTTTAGTGTAATCCACAATGGCCGCGTCAAAGTCGCATTTGGCAATCTTTGCATCACCGTCTTCCATGAAATTAGAAAAGGTTCGACAAGTAATCCCCATCAAGCACATCAACACTAGACTGATTGTTTTCATTGCTGCCTATTTCGGCATTTCCAGCTTCACCTTATCCGCCACCTGCGCCACGTCTTTGTCGCCGCGGCCGGAGAGGTTCACGATGATGAGCGCATCTTTACTCATCGTCGGTGCGCGTTGGATGACTTCGGCGACGGCGTGCGAGCTTTCGAGCGCGGGGATGATGCCTTCGAGGCGCGCGAGTTTCATGAACGCTTCGAGCGCCTTGTCGTCGGTGGCGTAGGTGTATTCCACGCGCTTGGCGTCGTGCAGGAACGCGTGTTCCGGCCCGACGGCGGCGTAGTCCAACCCGGCGCTGACGCTGTGGGTGGATTGGATCTGCCCGACTTCGTCCTGCAAAATGTAGCTGCGCGTGCCCTGCAACACGCCGAGCGAACCGCCGTGGAATCGCGCCGCGTGTTTCTCCGGGATGATGCCAAAGCCGCCGGCTTCCACGCCGATCATGCGCACGGATTTGTCATCGAGAAACGGATAGAATAAACCGATGGCATTCGAGCCGCCGCCGACGCACGCGCAGAGCAAGTCGGGCAAACGGCCTTCTTTTTCCAGAATCTGCGCGCGGGCTTCGTCGCCGATGACGCGCTGAAAATTGCGAACCATCACGGGATACGGATGCGCGCCGTAAGCCGTGCCGAGGATGTAATGCGTGCTGCGGATGTTCGTCACCCAGTCGCGCATGGCTTCGTTGACGGCTTCCTTCAACGTTTTTTGGCCCGCGTGAACCGGCACGACTTCCGCGCCGAGCATTTTCATGCGGTAAACATTGAGCATCTGGCGTTCGCAATCCACCGCGCCCATGTAGATGATGCATTTCATCCCGAACATCGCGCTGACGGTGGCGGTGGCCACGCCATGTTGCCCCGCACCGGTCTCGGCGATGATGCGGGTCTTGCCCATGCGCTTGGCGAGGAGGATTTGGCCCATCGCGTTGTTGATTTTGTGCGCGCCGGTGTGGTTCAGGTCTTCGCGCTTGAGATAGATTTTCGCGCCGCCGAGTTCCTTGGTCAGCCGTTCAGCCAAGTAAAGCGGCGAGGGCCGGCCGATGAATTCGGTGAGGTAGTAGGAGAGTTCGCGCTGAAATTCCGGGTCGCGCTGGGCGCGGAAATATTCCTCCTCCAGTTCCTGCAACGGATGCATCAACGTCTCGGGCACGTAACGTCCGCCGAACGGACCAAAATGGCCGGTGGCGTCGGGAAGATTCAGATTGGCAACTGCACTCATGAATCAATTCTCACGCAAAGACGCAAAGACGCAAAGATTTATTTGCCACCGAGGCACAGCGACACCGAGGAAAAGTTTTACTCTGCGTCTCTGTGCCTCGGTGGCTGAAAATGTGGTGGCTTTACCGCGCTTGGTAATGCTGTTGTTTCCGAAGTTCGCGGAGGTGACGGTAGCCGACGAGTTTCCGGCTCTTTTCATCCCAAAGCCGGTAGGTGGCGGTCTTGAAACTAGCGAACAGGGTGATGGGTTTCACCTGCTGGAAAAGCGGGTCAGCCTGATGGCATTTTTCCAGATTGTAATTGGGAATGCGCGGGCTCAAATGGTGGATGTGGTGAAAGCCGATGTTGCCGGAGAACCATTGCAGGATGCGCGGGAGCTTGTAATAGGAACTGCCCTTCAGCGCTGCCGCGACGTAGCTCCAGTCCTCGCCGCGTTCCCAGTAAACATCCTCGAACTGGTGCTGGACGTAAAACATCCACACGCCCGCGCCGCCGGCGACCATGATGATGATCAGTTGAATCAGCAAATATGCGCCCCAACCAAAAAAATAACTCAACGCGATCGCCATGCCCAGAATCGCCAGATTCATCGCATAAACGGAATGGCGTTCGCGCGCGCTGGCTTTGAGCGACGGCACCCGCTGCTTGACGGCGAACAGGAACAGCGGCGCGACGACAAACAAGATGAAGGGATTGCGCGACAGGCGGTAGGCGAATTTTTTCCACCGCGACGCCTCGAGATATTCCTGCACGGTCATAGTCCAGACGTCACCGGTGCCGCGTTTGTCGAGATCGCCGGCGCTGGCGTGGTGGATGGAATGCTCCCAGCGCCAGTGATAATACGGCGTGAAGGTCAGGATGCCGGCGACGAAACCCACCGCATCGTTGGCGGCGGGTGATTTGAAAAACGAGCCGTGCCCGCAGTCGTGGAAAATGATGAAGACGCGCACGAGAAACGCACCGGCCAAAATGGCCAGCGGCACCACCAGCCACCAAGAAATCGCGAGGCACAGATACATCAGATACCACAGCCCGGCATACGGCACGAGGGTGTTGACGAGTTGCCACACGGCGCGACCGACCGAGGGCTGCTGGTATTTCAAGACAATCGCCTTCCAAGCGGCATTTTCGGCGTTGGGCGTGGGCGGAATTGCACTGACATCGTTGGTCATAGGCTTCAAGGCAGCTTAGCCCCCTATTTCCATTTCGGCAACCCGGACTTTTTTTGGCGTGGGGAAATTTATTTCACGAGCGCAGCCAGATATTTGTCAATCGCCGCCGCTGATTTCTTGCCGTCGCCCATCGCGAGGATGACCGTCGCCGCGCCGCGCACGATGTCGCCGCCGGCAAACACGCCGGGAATGCTCGTCGCACCGTTTTCGTCCGCGACGATGTTGCCCCATTTATTCAATTTCAATTCGGGGCACGTTGCGGTCAGCAGCGGATTCGCCTTGGTGCCGATGGCGACGACCACGGTGTCGCAGTCCAAAACAAATTCCGAGCCAGGAATGATTTCCGGCCGGCGGCGGCCGGAGCTGTCGGGTTCGCCCAGCTTCATCTTCTGGCACTTCATGCCGGTGACCCAGCGTTTGTCGCTGCCGATGACTTCGACCGGCGCGGTGAGAAATTCAAATTTCACGCCTTCCTGTTCCGCGTGGTGGACTTCCTCGGCGCGCGCCGGCAACTCGTCGTGCGTGCGGCGATAGACGATCATCGCCTCCTTCGCACCGAGCCGTTTGGCCGTGCGCACGGCGTCCATCGCCACGTTGCCGCCGCCGACCACGGCGACGCGCTGGCCGACCAGCACCGGCGTGTCGCTGCGCGGAAAATCATACGCCGCCATCAAATTAATGCGCGTGAGATATTCGTTCGCGGAATAAACACCCTTGAAATTTTCGCCGGGGACATTCATAAACACCGGCAGCCCCGCGCCGTTGGCGATGAAGATGGCGTCGAACTTTTCCTGCAATTCGGGAATCGTGTAGGTGCGGCCGATGACGACGTTGCACTCGATTTTCACGCCGGCTTCCTCGAGCCGCTCGACTTCCTGCGCGACGATTTTTTTCGGCAGGCGAAATTCGGGGATGCCATAAACCAAAACGCCGCCGGGCTTGTGCAGCGCCTCGTAAATTGTCACGTCGTGGCCGCGCTTGGCGAGTTCGCCGGCGGCGGTGAGACCGGCCGGACCGGAACCAACAATGGCGACTTTCTTTCCGGTCGGCTGCGGTTTTTCCTGCGGCAACTGGTCGCGATGTTCGCGCGCCCAGTCGGCGACGTAGCGTTCGAGATAGCCGACGCCGACGGGCAAACCTTTCGCGGCGCGCACGCAGACGGCTTCGCATTGCGTTTCCTGCGGACACACGCGGCCGGTGACGGCGGGCAGCGCGTTGTCGCACAGCAAACTTTGCGCGGCCTCGGCGATTTTGCCGGCGGTTAGCAGGTCGAGAAATTTCGGGATATTCACGCCGACGGGACAACCTTCCATGCAGCGCGGATCCTTGCATTGTAGGCAGCGGTCGGCTTCGAGCAGCGCGAGGCGCTCGGGCAGGCCGAGATTCACTTCAAGAAAATTCGCGGCGCGCGCGGCGGCGTCCTGTTCCGGCATGGCCTGACGCTTGATTTGCAGACGTTCTTTGGTGGAAATGCGGGCGGACATATCAGGCCTTGGAAATTTGTTTTTCGAGCCGGCAATTGTCGGAAGCGCAGGCGGTGGATCGCTGTTCAAACTCGCGATAAGTTCCGAGCCGGTCCTGTAACTCGTCGAAGTTCACCTTGTGTCCGTCGAACTCCGGCCCGTCCACGCAGGCAAACTTCGTCTCGTTGCCGAGCGACACGCGGCAGCCGCCGCACATGCCCGTGCCGTCAATCATCACTGGATTCAGCGAGACAATCGTGTGGACGCCGAGGCCGCGCGTGAGGTTGGCCACCGCGCGCATCATCGGCACCGGGCCGACGGCATAGACGATGTCCACTTTGTCGCTGGTCAGAATTTCCTTCGCCGCGTCGGTGACAAAACCTTTGCGGCCATAGCTGCCGTCGTCCGTGCAGACCACGACGTTGCCGTAACGCTTCAATTCATTTTCAAAAATCACCCATTCTTTGGAGCGGCCGCCGATGACGCTGGTCACGCGCACGCCTTTTTTTTGCAAGCTTTGCGCGATCGGATGCACCACCGCCGTGCCCACGCCGCCGCCGATGCACAGCGCGTGGCCGGAGGAAATCATTTCCGTCGGATGACCGAGCGGGCCGGCGACATCGCGGATGAAATCGCCGGCGTTCAGCGCGACGAGTTCGTTGGTGCTTTTGCCGACGGCCTGGATGACCAGTGTGACCGTGCCGGTCTCCGGATTCGAGTCGGCGATGGTGAGCGGGATGCGCTCGGAATTTTCGGCGAGGTGGACGATGACGAACTGCCCCGCCTGCCGGATCTGCGCGATGCGCGGCGCGTGAACGTCCAGCCGGGTGACGTTCGGGCTTAAGGTCTGCTTGGCCAAAATGCGGTGCATCGTGGCAAAAACTATGCCGGCCACCGGAAAACTGCTTTGCCTCTTTTGCTTTATGCTCGCCAATTATTGACCACGCGGAAATGGCGGCTCAATGGCGTCGACGCCTCGACGCCGGAATGCGGCAAGCGCGACGAGGGCGTCGCGGCCATCTTCACTTCACCCACTTCACTTCCGCCGGCGGCCGGTGCGACTTCAGCCGGTGCAATAATTTTTCCGGCTCGTTCTCCGCCAGCACCAGTTCGCGGTGCGGCGGACGGATGAAGCCCTCGTCGCGTGTGTGGTCGAGAAATGTCAGCAGCGGCGTGTAAAAACCCGCCACGTTCAGCAGGCCGAAGGGCTTGGGATGCCAGCCGAGCTGGCTCCACGCCAGCACCTCGAAAAATTCCTCGAACGTCCCGTAGCCGCCCGGTAGCGCGATGAATCCGTCCGCCAGCTCCGCCATCAGCGCCTTGCGCTCGTGCATGGTTTTGACCACGCGCAAATCCGGCAGCGTTTCGTGGACGACCTCCTTGAGCACCAGCTTTTCGGGTATGACGCCGATGACGTGGCCGCCGTTTTTCAATACCGCGTCTGCCACCACGCCCATCAAGCCGATCCGCCCGCCGCCATAGACCAATTCAGTTTTTTCGCGGGCGAGCAACGTGCCGAGTTCCTGCGCCGCCGCCGCGTATTCGGGGCGGACACCTTTGTGCGCGCCGCAATAAACCGCAATGCGTTTCATAATTTTTGGAGCGCGGCTGTGCGCGAAGCGTCAGCCGCAGCAACATCTGAACGGCTGCGGCTGGTCTGCGACACAGCCGCGCTCCAGCCTGACAAATATGCTGGACAACTTTTTCCGTCCAGCGCAATCTCGAAACTATGAAAGCCACGGCCAGCGGCGGGAAGGTTTCCGCTCTCGCGGTTCACATCGCGAGTCGCCGGAGGCTCAGCTTTCTTCCTTAGGTCACATTACACCACGATGAAAAAACGCACACTTTTGATTGGGTTTGGCGGCAACTTGTTGATTGCGCTTTTCGGCCTTGTTCAGGCTTTTCATGGTTTCAATCATGTGTTTGGCGCTATTTTGTATTTTGGCAAACACGACAATTACTTTCCAGACGGGATTGAGTCATGGGTTTTTCCAGCTTTATTGCACTGCCGAGACGCATTGGAGCGGCTGTTCGTTGTTTTTTTGGCTTTGTTACTTTTTAACGGCCTTTTTGTATTTTGGATTTGGCGATCAAAAAAAGAATGACCATGTAGCCTAACAACTGGCTAGGCTGCAAACTTGCCCGGTAATTTTTTCACGCCGCCCGCACTGCCGCGATAAACGCCCGCACTTTCGCCGCGTCTTTTTTTCCTGGTGCGGATTCCACGCCGCTGGAAACGTCCACCGCAAACGGCCGCACCTGCCGCACGGCGTCCGCCACATTTTCCGGCGTCAGACCGCCGGCGAGAAAAATCGGTTTGCCAAATTTCTGCGCTTCAACCGCCAAGTCCCAATTAAATTTTTCGCCCGTGCCGCCGAAGCCGGCTTTGGAATACGCATCCAGCAGAAAGGCGTCGGTGTGAAAAATCGCCAGTGTTTTCAGGCTTTCTGCGTTTTGCACACGCACGGCTTTCAGGCTCATCACGCCGAATTGCGTGCAGAAATCTGAATCTTCGTCACCGTGAAATTGCAGCAGGTTCAGGCCGCACGCGGCAATGGCTTCCATGACGTGCGCCTCGGCGGGATTCACGAACACGCCCACGCGCAGCACGAACGGCGGCAGGATACGGACAATCTCCGCCGCCTGCGCGAGCGTGACGTGGCGCGGGCTGCCGTCGTAAAACATAAGCCCGATCATGTCCGCCCCGGCCTCGGCGGCAGCCAGTCCGTCGGTCACGCTGGTGATGCCACAGATCTTTACCTTTGTGCTCATTTGGATTGCCTGTTGCGCCCAAATCGTAAATCGTAAATCACAATTTGCAAATGCCGCGCACGATTTATTTCGATTACAACGCCACCACGCCGCTCGATCCGGCGGTGCGCGCGGCGATGCTGCCGTTTCTCGCCGAGAACTGGGGCAATCCGTCCTCCGTTCATCATGTCGGGCGCAGGGCGCGGGCGGCGCTGGACGATGCGCGGGACCGGACGGCCGCCTTTCTGGACGCGAAGCCGAGCGAAATCGTTTTCACCAGCGGCGGCACGGAGGCGAACAATCTGGCCATCTTCGGCACGGCGCGGGCGCTAAAACACAGGGGAAAACATCTGATTACCTCGGCCATCGAACATCACGCGGTGCTGCAATGCTTCGATTATTTGGAAAAAAACGAGGGTTTTTCGGTCTCCCGCCTTCCCGTTAACGATGAAGGGCGCGTTTCGGTGGTGGATTTCAAGAAAGCCCTCCGGCCGGACACCATTCTGGCTTCGGTGATGGCTGCCAACAACGAAATCGGAACGCTCCAGCCGGTGGCGGAAATCGGCGCGTTATGCCGGGAGCGCGGCGTGCTTTTTCATACCGACGCGGTGCAATGGTTCGGCAAGCAGCCATTTTCCGGCATCGGGCAGTTCAACGCCGACCTAGTCTCCGTCTGCGCGCATAAATTTCACGGGCCGAAAGGCGCGGGTCTGCTCTACATCAGATCGCCGCTGCATCCGGAACCGCTGTTTTTCGGCGGCGGACATGAAAACGAACGCCGCGCGGGCACGGAAAATCTCCCGGCAATCATCGGATTGGTCGCCACCTTGGAAAAATTTGTGAAAACGCCGGTTTTCCCGGAGGCGCAGTTGCTTTCGTTGTCCGCAAAGCTTGTTTCCGTCATTGAAAAAATTCCCGGTTGCGTGTTGGTGAGTTCACGCACCGGCGTTCTGGTCAATACCGTTGCCTTCGTGGTCAATGGCGCGGATAGCATCGCGTTGATGGCCGGGTTGGATGTGGAAGGCATCTGTGCTTCCAGCGGTTCGGCATGTTCGGCGGGTTCGTTGGAGCCCAGCCATGTGATTTTGGCGTTGGGTAAAAAGGAACTGGCCAATTCGTTGGTTCGTTTTTCTCTGGGTCGAGAATCCACTTTGGAAGAGGTCGAAGCGGTGTGTTCAGTTTTGCCGACCATCATCCGCCGGGCACAAGCTGGCCGATAAACTGCCAGCGGTTTGTGAATGGATTGTTGATAGAGCCAACAACTTTGACTTTTTATTTTTATCCGGTTGTATAGCTTGAACTGGTCACGGATGTTTAAGTAAAGTTTTGGCGGGTTTGATTGAGCTTTGAGAGTTGTTGAGCTTGTTCACAACCCTTAATAAGAATAGAATTTTAAAAAGAAGACAGAATATTATAAGCCCATGAATCTCACGATCACCAAAGACCAGATCATCGCTGGCCTGCAAGCCGTGCAAAATGTCGTCAGCACGCGCACCACGCTGCCCATCCTTTCCAACGTGCTGGTGCGCGCCGAGGGCGGCCAGGTGGAATTCATCGCCACGGATCTGGACGTGACCGTCGCGTGTAAAGTGGAGGGAAAAGTCAGCAAGCCCGGTGCAACGACGCTGCCGGTGAAAAAACTTTTTGGCATCGTGCGCGAACTCACCGGCGAGATTGAAATCGAGACCGACGAGAAAAATGTTTCCAGCATCCGCAGCGGCTCCTCTTTTTTCAAAATCCACGGACTGGCTGCGGAAGAATTTCCCCCGCTGCCAAAGTTTAAGGACGACAAAAAGGTGGCGATTCCGCAGGAAAACATCCGCGGACTTATCCGCAAGACCAGTTTTGCCGTCTCCACGGACGAATCTCGCTATGTGCTCAACGGCATTTTTGTCAGCCTCAAGGAAGGCAAGATGACACTGGTGGCGACGGACGGACGCCGGCTGGCGCTGGTGGACGAGGAAGTGGACATTTCGGAGAAGAGCGCCGGGGAATTCATCGTTCCCGCCAAGGCCATCAACGAACTCAACCGTCTGCTTCAGGACAAGGGCGACGTGGAGATCAAATTTGGGGAAAATCAGGCGTCGTTCGCGCTGAAAAACGAGACGGGCTTTTCCGTCCTGCTCATCACCAAGCTAATCGAAGGCAATTATCCCAATTACCGCCAGGTCATTCCCGGGGAGGCGAAGGAACGCATCGCCGTCAGCCGCGAGGAATTTGTGCAGGCACTGCGCCGCGCCGAAATCATGACCAGTGAGAAGGCCAATTCCGTGAAGCTCGCCTTCGGCAAAAACCTTCTGACCATCACCGCGAATTCCCCCGAAGTTGGCGAGGCCCGCGAAACCATGGCCATCAACTACAAGGGCAAGGAACTCGCCATCGCCTTCAATCCTCGCTACTTAATCGACCCGCTGAACGCGCTGACCGAGGACGAAGTGTTCATCGAACTGATTGACGAACTCAGCCCCGGCGTGATCAAAATCAACGGGCCGTTCCTCTACGTCGTCATGCCGATGCGGTTGAGTTAAGGTTTGGGATCGCGCCAACGATGAAAGCCCGCTGCTAGACTAGCGAGTCGGCTTGTTTTGCCTTCCGCACGGTTCTGCTCGCTGAAAACGGCATCAACAATTATGCCAAAAGCGAGACGATTGGCTGGACGGCCAAGCCCGCTCAACTCCACGCCCGCAGGATTCCCGCCAGTCCGCTGCTGACGGAGTGGTTGAAAGGGACGTGAAAATCTTTTGGCTGGATAAAAGTTTTTGGCAGGAGCAAAGTCGAAGACATGAATGGGCATTTCTTCTCAGTAAATTTCTTCAGCACTCTTGCAGTTATAGTCGTGCTGACTTGCAATAACTTCGCCATCTGCGGCGAGATTCGCGAGATTCATTACGCAGCCGAAGAAGGCAACTTGGCAAAGGTTAAAGCGTTGCTCAAAGACGATCCAACTCTGGTTTCAAACAAGGACGATTCAGGCAGGAGTCCTTTGCAAGTGGCAGTAATTCACAATCACAAAGATGTGGTTGAATTGCTTTTAGCCAACAACGCCGACATCAATTCCAAGGACAATTACGGTAGGACATCATTACACGAGGCGGCGTATCATGGCACCAAAGATATGGTGGAAATGCTTTTGGCCAACAAGGCTGATATCAACGCCAAGGAGAACGACGGCACAACGCCTTTAGACGAAGCCGCGTATCATGGTAATAATGGCGTGCCAGCATTATTGTTAGCCCACAAGGCCGATTATAGTATTTTTGACGTGGCTGCATGTGGCGACTTGGCAAAAATCAAATTGCTGCTCAAAAAGAATCCTGAGCTTGTTTTCAGCAAAAACAAAAATGGCTGGACGCCTTTACACTGCACGGCGTGGTGTGGTCAAAAAGCCGCTGCAAAATTGCTGCTAGCCAACAAGGCTGACATCAATGCCAAGGATGCTGGTAATTTTACGCCTTTGCATTATGCGGCGTTTATTGGCAATTCGGACATGGTGGCTTTTTTGCTTACTCACAAACCTGATATTAATATTCAGGATGACAATGGCGATACGCCGTTGCATAGGGCAGTAATTATGAGCAGCAAAGATGTGGTTGAGCTGCTACTAAAACAAGGTGCCAATGTTAATACCAAAGAAAAATATGATGGCTCCACACCTCTGCACACGGCAATTGTTAATGGCGACAAGGATATAGCAGAAATGCTCCGCCAGCACGGTGGCCACGAATGATTTTTTGAATAATTGGCCGAGGCGGCACGCCTCACCAGTCCGTCTCGCGGTAGTCCTTCAGAAATTTTCCCCAGACGTGCGTGCCGGTATTGATGCCGGCGATGATCGGGTCCACGATGCGCGCCGCGCCGTCCACAATATCCAGCGGCGGATGGAAGCGGTGCTCCGCCACCTTGCGCTCGGCGATGTGCGCGGGGTCTTCGTCCGTCACCCAGCCGGTGTCCACGGCGTTCATGTGGATGCCGTCCACATGATAATCGGCGGCGGCGGTGCGCGTCATCATGTTGAGCGCGGCCTTGGCCATGTTCGTGTGCGGATGCCGCGTGGTCTTGAACTTCCGGTAAAATTGGCCCTCCACCGCCGAAACATTCACGATGTGCTTGTCGCGCTCCGGTGTGCGGAGCATGAGGGGCTTGAGCCGCGCGTTGAGGATGAACGGCGCGATGGCGTTGACGAGCTGCACTTCGAGCAATTCCACCGTGGGAACTTCGTGCATGAGGAAACGCCAGGAATTGCGATCGCGCAAATCCACCTGCTGCAAATCCTGATCGAGCTGGCCCTGCGGGAACAGGGCTTTTTGCGCTTCCAACTCATCTGGCAGCATCGGAATCTGCGACAACTCCGCAGCGTGCGTGATGCCGGCGACCTGCGACATTTTTTTCTGCGCCACGAGCGCGTCGCCTTCGGGCAATAAATGATACCCGCGCAACCCTTCGTAAGCGCCGAGCAGCTTGGCGGCTTCCGGTGGCAGGTCATGCAACGACCCATTTTCGCGTTCCATCATGTGCGCGTAAAAATCTGGCGGACGCCGCACGGTCTGGCAGGCGTTGTTGACGATGAAATCCAGGCGCGGATATTTCGTCATCACATGCTTGCAAAACGCCTCCACGCTTGGCGTGTGCCGCAAATCAAGGCCGAAAATTTCCAAGCGGTGGCCCCACTCCTTGAAATCCGGTTCGGCGGCGTAGCGCATCGCGGAATCGCGCGGAAAGCGCGTCGTCACGATAAGCTGCGCGCCGCAGCGGAGCAGCTTGATGCCGGCCTGATAACCGATCTTCACGCGCCCGCCGGTGAGCAACGCCACACGCCCGCGCAGGTCGGCGAGTTCGCTGCGCTTTTTCCAATTCAATTCCGCGCAGGTCGGACAAAGCTGGTCGTAGAAATGGTGAATCTGCGAGTAATCCTTTTTGCAGACGTAACAATTCTGCGGCTCGACGGCCTCGTGAAAATCGGGATTGTCGGTGACTTCCTGCGGTTCGCCGATGGCCGGTGGAAAATAATTCGGCGTGGTGAACACCGGCTTGCGGCGCAACTCGCGGATGCCGGTTTGATGCAATTTTTTATCGTCGGCGGTTTTCTTGGCTTCCTTGCGCTGCTTGACCTTGGCTTTGACGAGCTTCCGCCGCTGATTGATGTCTGGACAATACAAATCACCCGCCGCTTTCATCAAGCGCGTGTGATCGGCATCGGAAAGCCCGGCAAGCAGTGCGCGGTCGGCGGCGGCTTTTTCAATCAGCGCAATCGCGGCGTGAAGCTGTTCCGGCGTCGGCGAATGTTTTTTTTCGGCGGACATTATTTGGCCGCGCAGAATAGCAGCCACCGGAACGGCGGGCGAATGAAATCAGGACTGGTGGCTTTGGCTGCGCTGCGGCCAAAGCCGTCGCCGAGCGCAGCGCCAGACGACGGAATGATTCGCAAGCCAAATACTTGTCATGCGCTCAAAGTGCCGGCGGTGCCGGCAAAGTTGGTCGCAGCGCAACCAACTCCACCCACATATTATTTGTTGATGTTTTTCAACAGGCTCTGCTTTTGGTTATCCGGCAGCGACGTGTTGTTCAGCCATTGGGTGGCGGCGGCGGGATCGGTGCGGAGCCAGTTGCGGGCGACGTTCTGGATGGCGTTGTTGCGCTGGTTTGGGTTGGACAAAGTTTCTGCGAACGGCGCGGCGATTTCCGGATACTGCCACGAAAGGCTGCTGACGTAATTTTGCACGGCGCTTTGTTTGGCGCTGTCGTCCGGCAACGTGGCGAGCCATTGGCCGGCGGCAGCGGGATCGTTTTGCGCCCAGCGCTGAACGATGGAGTTAAACGCCTGCTGGCGAGTGTCACCGGTAAAACTCGCGGCCCACGCCACCGCCGCCGCTGGGTCGGAATCCGTCCACTGGCCGATGACGGAAATGGCGGCTTTGTTCTGCGTGTCACCGGCGGGCAAGCTGGCGACAAAATTTGCCGCCGCCGGTGGATCGTTCTGTGCCAGACCGGAAATCAATCCCTGCGTGAAGGAATTTTTTCCGTCACCGGCGGGCAGCGATTGGAGCCAAGTGGTGGCGGCGGTGGAATCGTTTTGCGCCCACTGCTGCGCGGCCTGTTCCATGAATTTGTTCTGCTGACTACCGGCGGGCAGCGTCTGCGCGTATTGCAACGCGGCCTGCGGATCACTTTGCGCCCACTGCCGGCTGACGGTGTCGAGCGCGTTTTGCTTGGCCTGACCTTCCGGCAAATTCTGCGCCCACGCCAGCGCGGTGCTGGCATCGGACTGCGCCCACTGGCTGGCGATGTTGCTGATGAAATTGTCGCGCGCCTGCCCGGCCGGCAGCGTGCCGGCGAAATCAGCGGCGGCCTTCGGATCATTTTCCGCCAACTGCCAGCTCATGTTTTGGAGCGCGTTACGTTTGGCGTTGCCTTCCGGCAACGTCTTAACCCAATCCATCGCTGCCTGCGGATCGTTTTGCGCAAGACCGTTGGCGATCTGACCAACGACGTTGTTCTGCGCGTTGCCGGACGGCAACAACGCCGCAAGTTTCATCGCCGCCTGCGGATCCTGATAGGCAAGCGAGCCAACGACATTCTGCAAAATTTTATTGCGCTCCACACCGGCGGGCAGGTTCTGAAGATATTTTGCGGCGGCATCCGGATCCTGCTGCATCCAGCCGTTGATGACACGGCCAAGAACATCCGTCCGGTTTTTCCCCGCTGGCAACGTGGCGGCAAAATCCATCGCTGCTTTCGGATCCTGCTGCGCCCATTGTTGGCTGATACTGGCGAGCGCCTGCTGGCGAGTCTGGCCTTCCGGCAATTGTTTGGCGTAAGCCATCGCGCTGGCGGGATCATTCTGCGCCCAAGTGGACAAAATATTATTGATAGCGTTGCGTTTGTCGTTGCCGGTGGCGAGCGTGTTCGCCCAATTCATCGCCGCCGCGGGGTCGGTCTGCGCCCACGCCGAGGCGATGGATTGATAGGCCTGCGAACGCTGCTGGCCGGAAGTCAACTCCGCCGCTTTGGCGGCGGCGGTGGCGGGATCTTTGGCCGCCCATTGCGAAAAAATCTGCCACGCAAACCCCATCCATTCCCCACGCCGGGAACCGCCATTGCCGGTGGCAAGCGCCAAATCTAGCGCCGCCTGCGGATCGGTCGCCGCCAGCCCGTTGATGACGGCCGCCATCACCTGATCGTGCAACTGGCCTTTCGGAAGTTGCTTAGCCCAATCGGCGGCGGCGTGCGGGTCTTTGGCCGCCCACGCGCCGGCCACGATGCCGAGGGCGGTGTCGCGTTCCTGCCGGTTGGTCAGCGCGTTGGCGTAAGCCATCGCCGCCGAGACATCCGCCGTTGCCCAGCGTTGCAGCAATGGATACCGCAGCCCCCAGCGCATCTGCTGCGACAAATTTTTATCCACGAACGCCAGCACCGCCGGGATGTCCGCCGGGTCTATCGTCAGCATTAATTTCTGGAAATCTTGATATTCACCTAAACCATAAGCAAAACCCAGCGGCCCTTTTTTTTTCAGCTCCAGAATTTTCGCCTCGAATTCCGCGAGCGAAACCTTGTCGGTCTTCGGCGCGGTTGCCACCGGCGTTTTGGTGGTTGCCGGTGGTGACGTCAGAAAGGTGGGCAACTTGGCGGTGGCGGTGGTTGGTGCCGGAGCGGATTCGGCGGGGCTGGGACGCTGGCTGAGCCAGTAACCGGCGCCCGCCGCCGAAGCTGCCAGCACTACCGCGAGAATTATTTCGCTTTTCATGGAGATACCGTGATTGGATTCCCGCGATGGTGCGCCGTTCAATCATTTTGTCGAGCCGCAAACGCGCGCGATTTAATCCTCGCTGGTGGCAGCCGTTTCCTAATCTTAATCTTCCGGTGGAACGGATTAAGATTAGGATTAAGATTCCACCGGTGGTAACGCGCATTGACTTGGCCGCTCGCCGGCGTTAGCCTCCTGCCTTCATGCAGGACATCATCGAGAAGCTGCTCATTTTACAGGATCGCGACCGGAAAATTATCCGGGTCAATCAAGAACTCGCCCACATCATCCCCGACCGCGAGAATCTTCGCGCCCGGGCCGCCAGCACGCAAGGCCAGTTGGAAGCGGCCAAGCTGCGCGTGAAACAGATTGAATCCGAGCGCAAACAGCGCGACCTCGAAATCGAGGCCAAGAAGGCGCAGATTGAAAAATATCTGAACCAGCAGTTGCTCACGCGCAAAAACGAGGAATACAAAGCGCTCGCGCACGAAATCGAAATGGCCAAGGAAGTCATTTTCAAAATCGAGGACGCGGAGATTGTTTTGATGGAACAGGCCGAGGCCGCGCAAAAGGATGTCGTCACCGCCACCGCCGCCGCCGCCGCCGCCAAAAAGTTGCTCGACGACCAGATTGGTTTGCTGGACCAGCGCGAGGCGAATTTGAAGAAGGATTTTGCCGCGCTGACCAGCGAGCGGGCGCAACTGGCGGCGGCGGTGGACGAATCCACACGCAACCGCTACGAACGAATTCTCAAGAGCAAAGGCGAAAACGCGGTGGTGGGCATTGAACACAGCGCCTGCGGCGGTTGCCACATGAAACTGCCCGCGCAGATTGTGACCAATTGCCGCGCGCAAGCCGACTTGGTGGCCTGCCCGAACTGCGGCCGGATTTTGTATTTCACCAGCGGCATGGAATTGACGGCGGCGGATTAATTTTTTCAACACAACCACCGAGGCACGAAGGTTAAAACCTTTGTGCCTTTTTTGTCTTTGTGGTAAGGTCAAACTGGTTTTGGCAGGGCGGAGAATCGCTCCGGGCGCAAGTCCGGGGAGGAAAGTCCGAACTCCATTGGGCGCGATGCTGCGTAACTCCGGTTTGGCCGGAGATACACGCAGGGGGTGCGGTTCAAGCCGCGCCAACGGAAAGTGCCACAGAAAACAGACAGCCGCCGGCGCAAGCCGGTGGTGATGGTGAAAAGGTGCGGTAAGAGCGCACCGCGTGAAGCGCAAGCAACACGGCACGGCAAACCCCATCGGGTGCAAGGCCAAATAGGAAACCGAGGAGCGGCCCGCTCCGCGTCCGCGAAAGCGAACAGGTTTCGGGTATCGGTCGCTAAGACAAATGATTCTCTCCGCTCGCAAGAGCGCAGACAGAATTCGGCTTACAGCCCCGCCAAAACCACTTTACCCCTTCGCCCGAAGGCGGAAGGTTGAAGTAAAACCACCGCGCAAGGGATTTTCGTCCTTCTTACTTCTGCCTTCTCCATGTCGCTGGTTCGCTCAAATTTCCCAGCCGATCCACGGCGCGCAGGGAAACGGCGTCGGGGTTGGCGCCGTCGAGATACGCATCCAGATTGTCGCCGGGAAAAACCTGCGTCGTCCAGTTGCCGGTGGCGCGGCATTGCAGCAGCCACCAGCGCGGTGGTTCGCTGCCGGCATTTTCCCAGCGAGCGTGTGCGGAGTTATTTCCGGCGTCCACGGTGAGTTTGGGTTTTGCCGGTGGCGCGGTGGTTAGCCACGGCGTCGCTGGCACGAGCGCGGGCGCGGCGTATTGCGCGCGGACGCTGGCGGCGAGGGCAGAATTTTCCAGCACGCTGCGGAGGTGATAATGAATTTCGCCGCCGTTGCTGGTCTGCGTGCGGACGACTTGGATTTGCCGGGAAATTTCATCCGCCGCAAACTTGGTGCCCACCGCCGCGTCATTCTGGGCAGCAAAAACGTGACGGCCTTTGGGATTTTGCTGCCGCCACCATTGCAGCAGCGCCGGAAAACTTTCTTCGCGCGGTGCGATGGGCCAGTAAAGCTGCGGCGCGAGATAATCCACCCAACCGTTCCGCAGCCACAACGGCGCGTCGGCGTAGAGCTTGCCGTAGCTGTCGAGCGCCTTGGGGCTGATGCCCGCCGGCACGCCGGGCCGCCAGATGCCGAATGGACTGATGCCGAACTGCACCCACGGTTTGGCGGCGTGAACGGATTGCGAAACTTTCCGGACGAACTGGTTGATATTTTCGCGCCGCCAATCAGCGCGGGGCAAACCGGTAGCCGAACCAAATTTTTTCCAACTCGCGTTATCGGGGAAATCCATCGGCGCACCGCTCCAGCTTTTTTCGGGATACGGATAAAAATAATCGTCGAAGACAATGCCGTCCACGTCGTAGCCTTTCACCACGTCGAGCACGGCGGCGAGCGCGCGGGCTTGCGCGTCCGGTTCGCCGGGGTCGAGCCAGATTTGCCGACCGTAATGCCGGATGAGTTCGGGATGCGTGCGGACGACGTGGTTTTGCGCCGGTGGCGATTTGGCTTCGGGATGACCGGCGCGGAAGGGATTGAACCACGCGTGCAATTGCAAGCCGTGCCGGTGCGCTTCGGCGACGGCGAGCGCGAGCGGATCGTAGCCCGGCGAGCGGCCCTGAACGCCGGTGAGATATTCCGACCACGGTTCCAGCGGCGAGGCGTAAAGCGCATCCGCCACCGGCCGCACCTGGAAAAACACGGCGTTCAAGTGAAGCTGTGCGGCGCGGTCGAGCAGCGAAATCAATTCCGCCTTTTGCTGCGCGGCGGGCAAGCCGGGCTTGGACGGCCAGTCAATGTTGGCGACGGTGGCGATCCACGCGCCGCGAAATTCCCGCGCCGGTGGTGGCGGAGAAATTTTCGCGGCAGCATTCGGATCGTCCGCCGCCGGCAATCGCACCGCCGGCAATAACACGGCGGCGGCGCAAAAAATGATTTTCAAATTCATGCCGTTGGCCAATGAGACGCGGGCGGCGGCGTTTTGGCAACGGTTTTCTATATTTTCATTAGCCACTTGACAAAGCTGGGAGACTATGATTTGCTTCTCACCGTTGCAGCCGAAATCTGGCTTCCTTCCTGGAGCCGGATGCGGGAGACCCAAAATCCTCAAAGTTGAGGACGGGGCGAACGAAGTCAGGCAACTGATTTCAAGGCCACTTTCAAGGCCAAGCCCGTCAGCTAATCTCGTAGGCAATTGGAAGGGCGATCCTCTAGCTCCCGCGTGTGCGGGAAACCAAGGTCTCCCCGATCAGAATGCGTTGCTTTGTCGTGTCCACGAAAAATGGCTGCGAACGGCGACCACAATTGAATTGGTTATGGCCTCGAACACATTCGCCGGCAGCTACCGGCACACGCAGCGCGGAACATTGATTCTCGCGGTGACGCTCGGCATGGCACTAGTTTTTTGCGGCCTTGGATTTTCCATCGGCCCGCTGAAATCACTTTGGATTTCTGTGCCTGTTTTATTGGCCGCCGCCTGGCTCTTCAGTTCGTTGACGGTGGAGATCACCGACCGCGAACTGCGCTGGAAATTCGGGCCGGGACTCATCCGCAAAAGCGTCCCACTCGCGGAAATCGTCTCCGCCCAACCGG
>Ga0208872_1000100_pt1 | contig 87911 bp, 113 predicted proteins | sample CryBogCBH12Aug08_FD_185508 | JGI IMG/M metagenome (GOLD analysis project Ga0208872, IMG submission 185508) | Freshwater microbial communities from Crystal Bog, Wisconsin, USA - CBH12Aug08 (SPAdes) | ecosystem: Environmental > Aquatic > Freshwater > Lake | place: Crystal Bog, Wisconsin, USA...
TGATAGATATACCTATTATGGCACTAGTGTTTACGCATAGAATTATTGTGTTAATTATTTCTAAAGATAACACTATTCCTCCTCATCTATGAGGATTCTTACATCTTCTTGTAAATCCCGCAAAATTTCTTGAATTTCTTCAACCATCATATTGGTTTCAGTGCTTATTTTTAGATCTTTTCTAGCGATCTTCTTTTCTTGTTCACCTTCACGATTGCCTGATGATAATAGTAAACCAGACAATATAATGGCTTCTAAGGAGACTATAAGGGTCAATAAACCATATGGAAATGGTTCTACCCCAAATCCTATCCAAACAGCCCACCAAACTATATGAGTCATAATAAACCATGGATTTGCAGCAATATCTGAAACTATATCAGAGAATTCCTCTGATTTAACCTTAACTTTTTTCAAAAACTTTTTAATTTATCACACCTCGGTATATTAAGTATATGATAATTTTACCATAATTTCTATTTAATTAATGATTCTTTGCTCTCTTGCCTTTTCATCCATAGCATTATTCATCTTTTCCATAAAACTATTGATAACTAAAATTGTGTCACTAATTGCATCTTGTGCTGCTTTAACTGCATCTTCATTAATTGCACGATCATTAATTGCCCAATCTTCAAGCAATTCTTGTGCAATATCTGCAGCAATTGTTTCAAGTTCTGTTAATGATAGAGGTACACTAGCCATTATTTACTCTTTCTATAATTATGTAAAGGGTTTATGTGGAACATATTTTTAATTCTATTTGCTCTTGCTTCTGTTAACCATTTATTTATATTAAATAGATATACTGAAACATAAATTGTTGATCCAAATATGAATCCCCATTGCTTTGTTACTATAGCATACCATACCCATGCACATTCTGTAAAGATACCTACTGCGTATCCCCGCCAATTTTTGCGTCCAGTTAGATATATCCCAACAACACCTACTATTGATAGTGCCCATGATTGCCATTGTTGCATTTATGCCTCCTATATTATTATACCAAAAGGGACGGGACAATTAAATTCCCGTCCCCCAAGGTTGTATTATTTACTTGATTGCTGCAAACTTGTACTTCTTAGCTTGAGCATTGTACTTGGCAACTAGTGCAAGGAAAGCCTTGTTAGCTGCTGCAATATCAGCAGTGTGTGCTGCCTTCTCAAGTGTAAGTGCAGTTGTTGCTGCATCTGAAGCAGATTTTGCTGAAGCAAGATCAGCAGCGTGTGCTGACTTCTCTGCTGCAAGTGATGCTGCTGCAGCGGTTGCTGCTGTTGCTGCATCTGATGTAGCCTTTGCTGTTGCAGCATTTGCTGCTGCAAGCTGAGCTGTAAGCGATGCAACCTGTGCATTTAGTGCAGTAATTTGTGCACCAAGATCTGATACATTAAATGTTGCAATTGCAGACTTGACTGCTGTTGGAAGACCAATTGCTGTTGTAGCAATTGATGAATCAGTTGCTACTACTGTTACAGTACCTGATGCTACTGATGCAAGTGTTCCAGTTGCTGAGCCAAGAACTGTAACTGGTGTTACACCTGCTGCAGAAGTAACTGTAGAGGTTGTAAGTGTCTTTGTAATTGATGCATCAGAGAATGTTGCACCAATCAATGTTACAGAAATTGCTTCTGATGCTACTGGATTACCAAAAACGTCAGTTGCTGAAACTGAGAATGTTGGTGCAGTTCCAATTGCTGCTGATGAAGGAACTGAAACTGCAACATTTGCTGCAACTCCTGCTGTTCCCTTAACATAAACGATTGTTGAATATGAACCATTTGTAATGGTTACTGATCCAACAGTTGTGCTTGTTGTATAAGCATACACTGTTGCTGCAACACCTGTTGATGTTACAGAAATTGATGATACACCTGAAGCAGATGATACTGGTGCAAGGGTTGTATTAAGTGCTGAAACAAGCTTTACGCCTGATGCAACAAATGAAACAACTGTACCTGTGTCTGCTGTAGCAGCAAGTGCTACTGTGTTTGATGTATCAATTACGTTTGATACTGGTACTGCCACCGTTACTGGTGCTGCAGATGTTGTTGTGTTAGTTGCTCCAGCAACAGTTACAGCGAGTGGTGCTGCGTGTGCTGAAGTTGAAACGCCTACAATTGCAAGAGCTGCAGCGGTTGCAAGGGCGATCTTCTTTGTTACGTTCATTGTTTTCCTATCTAGTTAGTATCCCTGTACAGGATAATGATTGCTTATGCAACCAATTTTATTTTGTTTTACTTTGTTTTTGCTGTTTTACAACCTGAAATGGTCCAGATGTATAAATATCATTGTTAGCAGCAATTTCAAGAGCTTTCTCTATACTTGCTCCAGCGTACAACGCACCAATAGCGATTGGGGAACCACTTCCTACTCCGTATATGCCGTCGCTATTCAACAATACACTAAAGTCATTACCAATGTCAAATACTTCTCCATCAAATGCAAAAAGCATATTAAATCCAGATTCTTTATCTTGAGGATCTTCTTTCCAACCATTTTCTTCTAACGCTTCCCGCATGGCTGGAACAAACTTGGTAATCATAAACCTATAAAGATTTTCTCTTTCCTTAACAGTTGGAACTGGAGGAATGAATATATGTTGTAGGATATCACATGGTTGTGAGTCACCACTACCTGCAACAAACCACCCGTTATTTTTGGTAATCTTCTGCATAGTTAAGTGTTTATGCGGACGAGCACCGTCAGTAACTTGTGAGTCTGCTCCCATGGTAACATTGCCATTTTTACATACTGCAACAATAGTTGTCATTTTATCCCTAATTAGTTAGTTATTGGCATCTACGGTTGCTTTTGCATCCGCTGTGGTTACATACTTATTATACGCTAAAACCCAGTTTGTGGCAATAGCCTTTTGAGCATCAGCAAGTGTAATTTTTCCTGAACAAATCATGGTTTTTAGCTTAGTTTCAATAACATCTTTGCGATGTGCATTGTTTCCAGCATATGGCTCAGGCCATAGATTCTTTGGATCTGTTGGACTACCACCAAGTTGAAGAGAAATTAGATGATCTTCTTCATAATTTGCTGCTGCTGCACCAAAAGTGGCAACCTCTGATTTATAGGTTGAAGCCATCTGTGTAGCCTTTAACTTGTTTGTATATGAAACTGGTGGACGAACTGTTCCTGTCCAGTTGGCCTTACAAACATTATCTTTAATATTTGCTTGTGTAACATTAGGATTTAAAGCCCCTGGAGTTACTGTTGAATTTGGCAAAACCCAATCTGGTGTTGCTGCTGAAGCAGTACCCATAATAGTTGTTAAAGATAGCATTGTTGCTAAAATTAATTTACGCTGCATTGTTTTTTCCTAACTCGCTAAGAATAGCGTCTGATGTTTTTCCTGTTATTTTCTTTTGTATAGAACCTTTATTCATTTCAAAAATTTGCGGGATGCTTTGAATGCCGTAGTTATTTAGATACTTTTGATCAACCTTATCTACATCTACAACATAATACATGGTATCTTTATCCAATACCGCTGCCTTTGCATACTGTGGCTTTAATTGCTTACAAGGACCGCACCATTCTGCACTAAAATACACAATAGCGTTATCTTGATCTATAATTTCTTCCATGTCATTGCTAATCTTTAACATTAAACTTCTCCTTTATGCTATCAGTTCTTCGGCATCAATTGTTCTGCCTACGTAACGACGCTTGATAATATAATCTCTAACTGATTCAGCACCCTTTTGTCTACCACACAAAATGATGACCCATCTAGGCTCAAATTTAGAGTCTAGACAGAGTTGACACATAAATAATGTCACTCCATCCATTATATCTGACTTTTTAGGTTGAAGCTCGTTTTTTTGCTTTCCGCATGAATAACACAGCATTATAAATCTTCTTCCGTTTCTTCTATATATCCAATACCAATTTCATCTACCACAATAAACTCATCATTAGGGATCTCTACTTTATAACCAATACCATTTTCATAGTATTCAATTAAAGATGCCCAAGCCCCGTGACTTATTACAGTACCATAGATTTGTTCGTCTGGTATATAAACATAAGTTATAGTATTTTCAGGATTGTCTTCGTTGTTTTCTTGCTTGCTCATCAGTATATTTCATCCCTTCTATTTCACATGGTGTTCCATAAGATTGAATTAATTTTCTAACCATCAACAAATATTCCATTACTTGCATTCGCTGACTTTCATTATACTCCATGATATTACTTTCATACACAGTTAATGCAAGATAGTTTGGTCTTGCTCTTACATCTAAAACTAAATTTCTTACAGGTGGTTTTAATCCCCGTATCTTTTTAGCCATCTCAACCGTGTATTTTATTGCCATGAAGTTTCTTTAACTCTTTCCATATTTTAGGACTTTTGTGTGAATTATTTTGTTTATCTGTTCTTCCAAGGTCCATAAAAATTCCGCCCCAAACACCTTTTTCTTTGTTTGCAACGCCTTCCATGTGACATTGTTTTACAACAGGACAATGTAAACATACTTGATCAACTTGTTTTGCCAACTCTTTATCTGATTCATAATTATCATAAAACCAATTAATCATCATATTTTTGCAAGCAGCAAGATGATACCACTTTACATCTTGTTCGTCTAAACCAATTTGATTAAATAAACTTGGCATATTTATCACTTAGATTCCACATGCCAGAGGAATTAACTTCGTATCTTGAGGAATATCCCCATTGATTGTTACGAAACATACCGTTTTTTTGCATGTAACCATTTGAGCCTGGAGTCCATTTTACAATGGTGTATCCATCCCAAAAAAATCCGTTCTTTTTATTTTTTTCCACAAACTTGTGGGCTTCATCATAATTAAATGAAAGCTTAGGCATTAAAGATTACTCTCTTTTCCAAATAAACTGCGCCAGTTAATAAAGTAGTACTTACTTCCTGAAGCATCTGTTACTTCAGTGGCATTGTTTTCATTATAGATTACTACATCCCCTATTGTCAAGGGAATTTCATGCTTATTACCAACATTGTCATAGTCCCCTGGACCAACTGCAACTACCTTGCCTCTAGCAAGTTCTGTATCAAGAACAGATGCTGCTAAAACTAAACCTGAATTTGTTTTACGCTCAGATTGTTCAATTTTTTCTATTAAAATTAAACTGCCTAATGGCTCTACGTTTGTCATTTATTTCCTTTATTATTAGTTGTGGTTATATACTATTGTATCAGTATAGATACGCTTATGTCAAGCGTATTTTAGTTTTTTATATCCCTAAATGGAACACCATATGATTGTAGCAATGCTAGACATTGTTTATTTCGTGAAGATTCTCCAAAAATTAATGCAAAGTCTGGATTACTTTCAATTAAAGTAACATTTGAAAATGATGATTTATCTCTAACTAATTCTTCTTTAATCCTATAACCTTTTTGTCTAAGGAACTTCTCTGTTTTACCTATGTATTCTGTAATCATATTTTCAGCACCCCGCAAACCTGTATGTATAAAGATATACTCTTTATCATCAGGATAATAATGCTTACGATCATCTATAAGGACTGTAACTTGACGTATTAATTCGTTATAGTCAGTCCAATCCTTAGAACCAAATACTAGTACTCTCATTTATTCCTCTCCTAAAACACAGAAGAACGGTTTCCCGTCCTTCTGTACAATATATACGTATATATTTAATTACTTGATTGGCGCAAATGCTCCGCCCCAAAGGGACTTCTTCATTTCTGCTTTCTCGTCTGCTGCAGTTTCCTTAGCGGCTTCTGCTGCAGTTTCCTTCTCGTCTACTGCCTTGCCCATGCAATCGCATAAGTCCATTGACTTTCCGCAATCTGAACATGTTGAAGCTTTTGTAATTTCTTCAGCCTTTGCTACTGGAAGTGCTTGACCGCATTCCTTACAAGTTGCTGCCTTTTCAATTCCTTCTTCTGTTGGATTATTCATCTCGTTTTGACGTGATGGTGCAACTGATGAAGTAGCTGAGCTAGGAATTGTTTCCTGATTAGGAACAACTGATTCGCTGTTAGGTGCATCTGAAACTGAAGTTGCTCCGTCTGTTGGACGAGTACCTTGTGAAACAAGATGATCTCCTCCTGCTGTTGGGAATGACTTTGTTACTGCGATGTCTCCCTTTGGATCTGGCTCTGTTGTGTTTGACACTATTGTATTACCTCCTGTCTGAGTATTTGTATTTGTATTGTAATTCTGTCTTACATAATTTTCAACGCTTCTTTCGTCACGTTCTTCATTTGCTGAAGATGAAGTTCCAATTGCTTTAATTAGATTTTTAATATCTTCAAAAAACTTTTTTACTTTCCAATCTTCTGGAAGTGCAGATTCAGCTTTTAATGCTTTTGCTCTTCTTATTATATGAGCCTTTGCTTCTGCTGGATTTTTTGCACGTCCAATTGATTGAATAGCATTATGTAAATCTTTTACATTTTCAATGGGAAAAGACCCATCTGGAAGAGCATGACCTTTGTCTGCTAATTCTTGACGCTTTTCTTGTGAAAATTCTTTTTTCTCTAATTCCATTACTTAGACCCTGCCTCAGTTGTTGTAATATTTCCTCCAGCATACTGTGGGGTTGTCATTGAAACATCTGATCCAGAAAATGCTCCTGATGTAGATGCCTTTGCAGGGTTATTTACACCAAGATTTGTTACTGAAGGTGTTGTTTGACCTCCGTCTGGTCCTGCTTGCTCAGCAACGTGTACTGGGCTTGTTGGCTGCTCTGTTCCGCTGCCTGCTACTTGTTGGTTGTTATCCATTTATTTAATCACCACCTTATTGTCTAATTATACCCTAGAAGCCAAAATCTTCAGAATTGCCCATATCAAAGCCATTTTCCTCAAGGATTCTTTTGCCCTCTTCTGAAACGGTCATATGTGCATTTAATTCTTCATCATAAGATACTTCTAAAAGATCCTTTTGATATAAATCAAGTAAAATGTTGTCCATATCATCAACTAAAACTTGATGTAATTCAGGCATTACTTCTTCTAATATCTCCATGTCAAACCTATAAACTGGTTCACCATATTCGTCAATACCCTCAATTATTGCAGCACCTTCTGAAATAAGATAATCCATTAATTCTTTATGCTCTTCATTAAAAGGATCGTAATTCATTTTTACTGCTTAAGATGTATAAGCTGGACGACCAAAGCCTACAACGGTTGCCCATTTGCCTGCTTTATTTCCAACCTTGTAGCCACGAATGTTAGAAGCAACTTCTCCACCGTTATCAGGACTTCCTGATGGCTTGTGATCTGGTGAAGTATTTCCTTCTACAGTTGTAATTGTTCCATCTCCATTATTATGAAGAACTACGCCAACATGTTGAACTGGACTTGTTGGTAATGCGTGTGGAATAAACGAGAAGAAAATTAAATCTCCTGGCTGTGGGGTTCCAGTTGCTGGATCAATTATTGAATGTGTTGCTTCAAAAGCTGCGTATCCTGCTGGTGTATAAACAACATCTGGAATTGTTACACCTGAATTTTTAGCACACCACATCATGAAAGATCCGCACCATGGTTGAAAATCGTGTCCTGTAAACTTTCCGTAATCAGTTTCGTTATCTTTTGGACCTTCTACTACACCAACTTGAGACATTGCTACCTCAAGAAAACGTGCTGCTGATCCTGGCTTATTTGCTCCCACTGCTGGGACTGGCTTTGCTGACATTATATTCTCCTTAAATTAGTGACTAGATACTTCCTCTATACTTATTATACACTCTATTACTTTAGAGCCCCAGCTAAATTAAGCGTAGGCACATTCTTTACATAAATATTTTTAGAAAAAGTCTCTGTATTTTGAATAAGAACGTATTCTTGACTATATGTTAGTGTTGGCTTTGCTTGCTTTATTGCTATCCAAGATGCTGCAAATACCTGCGCTGCCAATGAAGTACCCACTGATTGAATCTTTGAAGTACCTCCATTTGATACAGTCATTGTACCCATGGCATCAAAATCAAGGTCTTTCCCTGCATTACTATAAAGGGCATGACCATAAGCATCAATTGAACCTACAGCAATAATTGGTGTTAAACACGCTGGAAAAGAAACATGAACATAGTCATAATTATTTCCTGCTGCAGAAATTACTGGAATACCGCTTAAATTAAGAGTATTTACCAATGATGTAATTGAATCATTAGTTGGACATGAAGTTGTTACCTGACGTGCTGCACTCCAAACAACTGCTCCCACATTTAACTTAACCTTATTTGTATTAATCCAATTTAACATATTAACAAAATCAGAATCAACTGGTGAATTAAGATAACCATTGCTAATACCATAAGCACGAATATAAATAAACTTAGTATTAGGATTTGTTAAAATTGATGCAGATAGCATTTGTGTTCCATGTGTTGCATCTTTTGCTGTAAGTTGTGCAGGTGCTAATACTGCTGATCCCGTTCCTTCTTGAAAAGACTTACCATTTGGACAAAGATTGTTGGTAAAACAAGCTTCATAAATAATTTTTCCAGCAAACTGTGCTACTGAAGAATCATAACCTGTATCAATAATTACAATATTTGTATTTGATGTATCAGCATGTGCAGATACTGGCACTAAACTTGTTGCAATAATTACTGCTAGGATTAACTTTTTCATTTTATTCTTTCTGTTAGTAGTTGTCTTGCGTACCCCTAGAGAGATTCGAACTCCCGTCCAACGGGTAGAAACCGTATGCTCATCCACTGAGCTATAGGGGCGTGTCCCCAGTTGGAATTGAACCAACGACCCACAGATTAAAAGTCTGTTGCTACTACCTTCTGAGCTATAGGGACAAACACAAGAGGCCCTATTACTAGTGCCCCTTATCAAGTTATATTTGTATTCTATACTACTTTAAAGTTTCTGTCAATTGCCATTGCCAAAATGCATGTTTATCTTGACGATCTGCTAAGAAGTTAGCAATACCATTTTCTTTATCTTCTGTTGCAATATCAAATGCATCTTTTAACTTATCAATAATCTGTAGATTTGTCTTACTTAATTCAGCAAACATTTGTTCTGCAGTTAAATCTAGCGAGTCATTAACTCTTAATGCACTATTTTGCTGTAATTGCTCTAAACCAAATGGAGCTTTTGCACCAATCTTACGTAGATTTTCGGCATATGCATCAATTGAATCAAATACGTCTTCGTAAATTTCTAATAAAAATGCATGGTCTTGTTTAAATGTGCGACCTTCAATATTCCAATGATAACCGTGAGATTGTGCATAAATCTTCATAGCCATTGATTGTAATTCTTTTAATGCTGCCTCTAACTTTGTCATATAATATCCTTAAGTATTTCTTCATCTGATCTGTGTGGATCATTATCAGTATAAAGTGCTTTAATTGTTTTTTTATTTTCTGTTCTTTGTGCCATTTCGCCCATACCAATCATAAACATAACTGAAGGTATTAATATGTCCATAAGCTGACCAGAAAAATATTGATGTCCCCACAAAATTAATGCAGAAGTATATCCTGAAACTCTCGCAGGGTATCTTTTAGTATATGTTGATATCTTGTTCCACATATAACTAATTATACATTGTTTTTATGGTTTAGCGTAGCCAGTCTTTTTTTTGTTCATAGATCCTGGAACTTTACCGCCTGGACCCTTATGATTCTTAATGCGAATTTCTAATGCTTTCTTAATTTTATCTGTATTGCTTGGCATTTTTATCCTTTGTTTAGAGCAGGCTCCCATAATGGGAGCCTGCATACATATTATATCTTACTTGATCTTGATTTGTCTAGGCTTTGCTTCGTCTGGAATGTCCCGTTCAATCTTAACAGTTAACATTCCATTATCAAGTGAAGCAGACTTAACGATCATATACTCTCCAAGAGTAAATGTTTGTGTGAAATTACGTCCAGCAATTCCCTTATGTAGATAATCTGACTTATCTTCATTTTCACGTTCACTCTTGATAATTAATGTATCTTTATCTACTGTTACATTAATATCTTCACGATTATATCCAGCAACTGCAAGTTCAACTACATAGTTGTCCTCATCAATCTTCTTAACATTATAAGGCGGGAATGAAGAAGTTGCTACCTTATTAGTATTCCATCTTGCAAATTGATCATGGAATCCCAAAAATAATGGGTCATTAAACCATGCTTCAATTGTTGCAAATGGATTATATTGTGTTGGTTGTTTTGTTTTATTCATATGGTTTTCATATTGATCCCAGCCATATGTATTTTTTAGATGTGTCATTTTACTTAGCTCCTTTTCAGCAAGTTAGTTAGATTTTTAAACCCCCGAAGGCAGTTCATGTATATTATATCAAATCTTTTTGATTGGGGCAAATGATCCACCCCATGATATATCTTTGTTTATAAGTTGATATGGTATTGCTGCTAAACGACATACGCCATTATCTTCAATTGGATAATGATTTTTTTCTACAATCTTACAATCCCCGTTGCCTAAATAAAAAGCACAATTTTTGCAAGCAACACCTATTGAAAGCTTTTCATTTTGTGCTGCTGGTATATATCCTACCCAAACTTGGTTGTCATCATCAAATTTACCATGACGTTTTGCAACAGTAATTAATGCTTGATAATAATCTTTTTCTTCGCCATAAAGATCATTTGGTGAAACTGTCATGAGTTGCTCCTACCTTTTGGACTAGAAGAATTCCCATATCCTACTGATGGTTGACCATCTTTTTGTGGAGGAGTATTATAAGTTGACATCCATGCTGGTTGAACTGCTTGATTTCCAAATACTGGAGCAAATGATCCATTCCAACTAACCAATGATCCTATACCTTCTTGATTATCTTGTTGTGTTTGATCTGATTTAATTACTGGTTCATTAACTGCAATTGCTTTCATTGCTTCTTCAGCATGCTCTTTAGTTGTATAACAACCAATTACTTGTCCAGTTCCCGCCTTTGTAATGGCATAACCACCCTGACAATCTGGAACATTGTATTCAAGCTTAAAGCCTACACCACCATCAATGCGTCCAGCACCTGCTGATTCTTTTTTAAATAACATTTTTATTTATTTTTCTTTTGAACTGGTGAGAAAGCACCATTCCAAATTTCTTTTTCAATTTTCTTTTCTCTTTCAACAATTGCACGAGACCAAGCAAATCCTGCGTCTCCACCCCATGCATACCACATCACTTTACCATGCGATGGCTTATCCCAATCTTTACCTTGCTTATCAACTTCGTGACGAGAGAAGAAAGAATACATTCTCTTAACTGTATCAAGAGACATTGATCTACCTGCAACTATATCGCTTGCACGTCCCCAGCCCACAGCAGTTCCTGCACCATTTGCTTTTCCATCTTCTTTCCACTTTAAAGCTTTACGTGCTGCAGATTTCATTCCTGCATTTGGCTGATACCCTCCATCAGATTTTTTGACGGGAATGCAATTTGGAACTGTTCTTCCACCCTGTTCTTTAGTACCAGCATATTGATATCCATCCCAGCAAGGTCCTTGACCTTTATCTAAGCAAGACATGCATTTTTCTGTATCTGAGATATAGTGATGATCATTTCCTAAATCATCGCATCCACATGTCATACACTTTTTAGTTGCTTCTGGTTCATTAGCATATAAAGCAGACATTTGTGCTTGTGCTTGCTTTTTAGATTCATGTGTTCCTGCAACATGTCCAGTATTTTGTGCTACTACTGAAAACTTATTTCCGTGTTGTACAATCTTGTATGGCATTTATATCTCCTAAAAAATTAATATAGATATATTATAACATTATTTGCTCCCTGACCTGGATTCGAACCAAGATACCAGCCTCCAAAGGGCCGTGTCCTACCGTTAGACGATCTGGGAATGTGAGCGGATGATCAGAATCGAACTGACCCCTTCTGCTTGGAAGGCAGAGGCACTACCAATATGCAACATCCGCAAGGGGTTATACACGGATTTCCAGCACTGAATGGCTGCCCTGTCTCACCAGACTCTTACATCGGGTGTACATTATATGTAACTATAACATCCCAAGGTGTGCCGTGTATAACCTTGTACCCCAAGTTGGATTCGAACCAACGCTGTATGGATTTTAAGTCCACTATCTCTACCACTGGATTACTGGGGCTTGGCGGTTCTAACGAGAATTGAACTCGTGCTACTGCAGTGACAGTGCAGTGTCATAACCACTTGACCATAGAACCTTAGTAGAGAGATTCGGACTTGAACCGAAACAGACCGTGTTATGAGCACGGGGCACTAACCAATTATGCTATCTCTCCGTAGTCCAAGTAGGATTTGAACCTACACTCGTTAGTATATAAGACTAATGCTTTAACCAGATTAAGCTATTGGACCCTGAATTAATTTTCAGATCCTATAAGCTTGTTTTGTATTAGTTTGTCTCTCTCATCAATTGTTTCGTATGCAAAGTTTGCTAGAGCAGCTTCATTTTGATTATAATGGTGTCCGCAGAACATTAGTTCTCCCGTCACTCCTTTGACAAGAACAAGTGCTTCAGCAGAGCATTGATCGCAACGATCTATTGGTCCTAGTACATATTCTTTTTTTGGTACTACTTCTTCTACTTCTTGATCAATTGTCATATTCATTATTATACTCTCTCTAGTTGTCGGTTAATAATTTGCTGGCCTGGTAGGTCTCGATCCTACGAACTTTCGATTAACAGTCGAACGCTGTACCAACTCAGCTACAGGCCATTGTCAAATATTATTCTACCTTACCAAATGGATTTTTGTCAATCATCTTTAAAAGATCTTCAGGACTATTAATCATTCTACGTTGTGCTTCATATTTTCCAAGTTCTACAACTTCTTCTGCAATTGTATGCATCATATCATACAATCCCGCTGCATATCTTTTATCTCTTGGATCTGCGTGTTTAATTTCTTTTCTCATGTTAACTGAAGATTGTGTAAAATATTCACACAATGAAGTTAAACTAATGTAGATATCTTCTTCATCTTCAATTGTTTTAATTGTTCCATTTGCTAACATCTATTATCCTTTGTTTGTTGTTGTAGGTGTCAGTCTACTATAATACCCTAAAGCTGTCAACTTTAAATTCTGCATCATCTTCATCATCATCTATTCCTAGGTACTCCCGCAAATTTGCAGGCATTTCTGGTTTATCTGGCATGCGAATAGTTTTACTATTATTTAATCTATCTTCTGATTCTTTTCTTAATTGCTCAAGTTCTGTAGAGAATACACCAGAATAAGTATAGATCTCAACCTCCTTATCAGAGTCTGGAGGAGTTAATGATATAGCATTATACACTGCACCACAGACAGCATCTGAAAGGTCCTTAGAGCCTTTTCTAGGGTGATCTACTCTGTCCTTCATGATTCTTAACTGAAGTAATTCATCAATCAACAATTGAATATGTGGACCATATAATCTTTCTTCAGTTAAACATAAAGAAAGATCTTCATAGTGTTTTTTTGCTACTGAAAGAAGTTCACTGTTAATACCATTTGCTTTTAACTGCTGCATCATATCGTGAGAATTCCAGCGGTCAAATGTAACAACTTTTAAATTAAATCCTCTTGCACGTAGAGATAAAATATAATCTTTAACTTCTGTAAAGTCAACAGATTTAGATGCTGTTGGTGTCCAATATCTTACCGCATCTACAATAACTCTAGGTGCTGCTTCTTTATACTGTTCTCCAATTTTCATAGTAACCCATCCCTGAACATGACTAAGTGCTACAGCACAATGGTCATGCTTTTGAGCTAAGTCAACGTGAACATAATATGTTTTTTCTGGATCTGGTTGAAATGAATCTGCAAATCTTCCATAACTATCAACGTTTAAGTTTGGATTACTAAAAGCTTTTTCAATAACTGCACGGTTTTTAAAGAACGCATCAGTTGCATCTGGAGGCATACATGCAAAACGAGAAAGAGCATCTGTTGGATCTGTATAAAAATCTGGAGTAAAATCTTCAATTTTTCTTGTTGGATTGATATCCCAAGTTGGTCTTTTTAATGCAAACATCTTTGGCATTTTATACGAAATAATATGATCTTCTTCCCATTCAATTTCAAATTCATTTCCTTCTGTGCCATCTGGCAAATCTGGATCTACTTTAAACTTATGATGTCTAAGTATAGTTTCTTTTTCTGCAATTGCTTCATTATATTTTTGTTGAATATAATCATTTTTAAAGCGTGGGAATGAAAGTAAAATTACCTTACCAAAATCTGGGAAACGAGAGTTTACTGATGCACGATACATCTTATATATTGCTGATGCTGTTTTAGCTTGATCATGTCCAGTTGTTGATTCCAATTCAAATCCCGAGATTTCATCAAGGATAATTACAAGAACGTTATATCCTTCCCAAGCTTCTCTTTCTGAGTGACCTGAGTGAACTGTTACTGATTTATCAAACTCAACCATATTTGCTTTAGCAATATATTTTCCTTGAAACCAAGGGGATTTTTCAATGCGTTGATTAAAACCTTTAAAGAAAACTCTATTAGCTTGAACAGCATTAATAGCAATATTAATAATATCAATTGCATCACCTGGTGGTTTTCCATAATATCTTGCTGGATCAGAAAGGCATAGTAATAAATGCACCATGTAAGCACAAGCAATTGTAGATGTATAGTCTTTTCCAGATCCCTTGCCAAGTTGCAATATAACTTCAGAACAAGTTTGCTTAAATATTTTTTCGCCTTCATCATAACCATATATTTTATGAAGTGTTTCACGCTTATAAATTTGCGTAGATGCTTTAATCATTGTATATTGATAATCAGATAATGGTGGTAGTCCTAAGTAATCTTTACTCGTTACAAACTCTTCAAGAGGTGCTGGTTTTTCTGAAAACTCATCACCTTCAAGTGCATCTATAAAAGCACTAAAATCAGTCATTGATTACTACAGCCTCAACTTGTCCTGTTACTTCTGACAGTCTTTTTGAAACTTCCCATTTACAATGATCACAGTTTGCCGTAACATCTTTTAATATACCGACAAGAATATCTTGTTTTCTTTCTGATTCTAGTATCTGATCAGCCATTGAATTATCTTCAAGAACTCCCGCTTTGTTAAGCATATCAATTCTTTTAGATTCAATATCAGCAATAAGCTTTAATGCAGCATTTTTAGTATTAAGTTCTGAAGCAACTCCAGCTTCATTTACAACATCCCATGCTTCTTTAATAAGCATATTGTAATGTTCATCTGCACCCGCAAGAGCTTCTTTGGCACGTTCACGTATTGCTGTATTGTCATGGACAAAACCTTTCCAAGCATCAATATAGTTATCAACTTGAACTCGTGTTAATCCTAATGATTTAGAAATTTGTGAAGGAGAATTTCCTTTAAGTAGTTCTTCAACCACTTTATTCATTTGATCAAACTTTCCTGCAACTTCTAACTGATTATCCATTGTCTGTTTTATAAAACCCTGATCCTTTGAATTGAATGCCAAAAGGTGTGTAGTACCTTACCATTATTGATTCACACTCTTCGCACTTGTAAAAACCTTCTTCATCTGTAATTGAACGGGTAACTTCAAGAATTGCATGATCTTCATCATCTACGCATCTATATACATATGTTGGCATATTTAATTATACTCCTTTATTACCTTCTTTGTCAAGGGCAATTTTAAGTAAGATTAAATAACCAATCAAATCATCAATATCATTGTCTCCCGCAAAACCCTGATTGTTTTTTACCCTATTTAACTTATCGTCAATTCTAACCTTCAGCTGCTCAACATTATCAGACTGAGCAAATATTCTGTTAGGGGATAAGGCTGAATCTCCATAAGATATATTTTTCTTAATCAACATTTCTGCAATGTCTAGGCATTTTGTAAGAATTGTTTGTCCAGATGGTGATGAAGTTGAAATTAATTGAAGATCTGTTACCCAAGATTGATATGAATCTCTATTTGGATAATCTGACATTATAGTTCCTCTCTATATAACATTTTAAGTCCATCAACTGTACCTATGTCTAAGTACTTACCTTTACATACTACAGCTTTTACGTCTTTCCCGTCCTCTATCCAATCATTTATTTGCACTCCTGGATTTGGAAGCTCTTCATTTACATAAACATTTTGTAAAGCCATTGCACCCCACATATATGGATAAGGACAATTTTTTATTTTATCTTTTACATCAATCATTGTGCCATTATTTTCAAACAATATCTGTCCTACTCTTCCCATAATATCTGGGTGACATTCAAATGCAGCAAGAGTTACATCTGCATCTGATTTTGCAAGTTGTTTGTAAAATTCGCCATTAGATCCTGGCATATATGTATCTGGCATTCCAATAATATACTTACTATCTTGATGAGACATCATTTTTAAAACTGCATCAGACATTGTAGAGGGTTCAATTTCATATAACATTACTTCAGAAGGTAAATCCATTTGATTTACAATTGGCATCCAAGTTGATCTGGTTGATATTTTTACTATATCACAAACTTTAAGCATTTGTTCTACATGCCATTGTAATATATTTTGTTTGTCAGTTAATGGTAAGCAAAACTTTGGTATACCGCCTAGCCTTGAAGCACTACCTGATGCTGGCAGTAATCCTATTACCGCAGCCATTCTTGAGACCTCCTACGATCAATATTCCATACACCATTAATACTAAAGTTTTGATCTTTCTTTTGTTGAAAATATGCTTCATTAACAACAAATGTTTCATTGTTTCTTTTCTTTAATGTTTCATCACTATTAATTGTTTGTGAAGCTCCTTGTGGAACATTTACTTCAATAATACCATCTACATAATTATCTTTAATTTTTGATCTCATCATTCTTTCGTAATAATCATTGTCTTCGAAATAAATTGGATAAAAAAATTCGTCAAACAAACCAACTTCTCTTACTACATCTTCACCTATTGAAAAACAACTCCAAGCTTCTGTTGTCATAACAAGCTTGCCTTTACCGCTTGCTGCATTAAGCTTTTCAAGTGATCCTGGAATCCAGTGTGTATCCGCTGAAGAATAGATCCAATATTCTTGATGTGGGTATAATTTAATTCCAAGATTCCAAGAACCAGACATTCCTAAGTTAGACGGGAGATTAAGAACTCTAACATTAAGATCTGTTCTCTTTGGAACATAATTTTCTTTACCATTATTAATAATTAATATCTCACCAATAGGGTAATCAATTGTTTCAAGATTTTGATCTAGTAGATCGTATCTATTTAATACTGGTATGATTAATACTGGAATCACTTCTTTACCCACTTTCTAGGTTGCTTAATTAAACCAAAACGCTCTAACGCTCTTTGTATGGTCATATGAGAACACTTTGCCTCCATTGCCATATCTAATATGCTTTTCTTTTCAGTAACATATCTTTTTACAACCCAGTCTTTGTTTTCCCAAAGTTTTGTACTTTTAGCCATTTATTTTCTCCCTATATAATTTCATTTACTGCATACCAAGCTATTCCCGCTGCATCAGCGACATTATCACTTTGAACTTTAACGCCCAAATTTCCCACAAAGTCAATTGTCCTTTGCTTTCTAATCTCTCTAATCTTTCCTTTGTACCAGTTTTCTGATTTTCCTGGAAACTCATCTTTCACCGCCTGCTTTTCAGCTTTTGTAAAGTTTTTATTACCTAAGTATGACTGCCATGTTATTGGATGTATTTCTTTAACCTCTACCCCATTACTAAGCAACTCTCCCATTATAGCACCAAATACGTATGCCATTTTTATTCCTGTGTGTACGCTTTTTACAGATATAGCAGCCTCAATTACTATAAAATCTGTATCAAGTTCACGCTTAAAAGATCTAATTTTGTTCTTGGCATCCAATATTCTTTCATAAACATCTGCACCCTCAAAGGTTATCTCACCCCATTTTACTGGAGTTTTACCTTTCATCAAGCAAAATGCAAGACTATTTGTACTTGCATCTATACCCAACACCTTGTTTGATTTAGGTTTTGCAAGTTTAGCCAGAGACACGTTTTACCATTTCTATAAGTTCTTTCTTTTTTGCAGATTCTTTTGCTGCTTTACATTTAGAACAAATCATATCTTCATTATATCTACTTAAAGATGTACCACAATTTTTTGTTTTACATATTCTTTTTTTACCCGCAAGCCTTGCTTTCTTATCATAATACTGCTCTTTTAATTTTTGATTAGTTGCAATTCGACAGCATTCATCAGAACAATATTTTTGATTATGAGTTTTAGGAGTAAATTCATTATCGCACTGATCGTATGCACATATCATTTTTCTAATACCAAAGCCTCTATGTCAACTTCACCAAGATCTTTTTTATCTTCCCAGCAAATTTTTTTAACTGGACAACCTTTGCATGCCCAAGTAGATTTGGTAAACTTTCTTTCTGGAAGAGTTCCTGCTTCATATGCTGCGTAAACTTTACGCATCCAATCCCAAACACCATCTACAAGCTTAGTGTTTTTTTCATCCATGTTTATTGGAATAATTAAAAAGCTATTATCATTTTTATTTTCATAAAAGAAAAATCCTTGTTGTGCTCCACGTATTTTCATGTATGTTAACAATTGAATTTTGTGATATGGCAGGCCTTGCATCTCTGCTTGTCTGATAGCAAAGATTTCCTCTTTAGCGGATTTAATTTCTCCTATTACTTCTTTACCGTTCCATTCAATAAAAGTGTCTGCAAATCCTCTAATCGGCGGATCATCATTGGTAACTTCTGTTTCATTTGCTTTAAAGACTGGCGTTTTAGCCATGACTTTCTGAATGCGATCATGAACATACGTACCATTATCCATATTAACGACACCCATAGCATCGGTTTCATTTTCAAATTCAGCACCAGTAAAAGCAATGAACCAATATCTAGGGCAGTTACCATTACCATAACCAACAGTACTAGGACTAAAAGTTTTCTTTTGTGTAAATTCGTTTGGTCTTTTGCCACTTAATACAGCCTCCTCGTACATTTGTGCAAATTTAATTGGATCAAAACCATCTGGATTTGAAATTTTTTGAAATTTTAAATTAGCTATTAAATCTCTTGCCATTTACTTTACACCTATTCTATTGCCACAAACTTTACACATAATATATGTTTTACCAGTAAATGGACATGAAACATCTTCTGTTTCATGTTTGTGAAAAAATCTTTTAAATATATTCATTATGCACCATATCTTGCAGAATATTTTAAAGCATCTACTAATCTATTAATTGCTTCTTCTGCTGTGTAATATACATTCTTCTTCTTGCTATTTTCCCCGCCTTTTTCAAAGGTAGTATAGTAGCGTGACATTATGGCAAACTTTGCAGCTAAAGCCTGCATTTTAATAATAAGATCGGGGGCTTTAGAAGATGGAACATCTGGCTTAACAATAAGCTTAATAATCAAATCAAGAGCATAGTCAAGATCTTTATCATTCATATACTCTTTAATATCATTAAACTCTGTAAGTTCACTAATCAAATCTATAGTTGCTTTTTCAGTCAAGTTCATTCACCCTTACACAAAAAATACATGGATCTCCGCCTTCTTCCCACTCTTTTTGCTCATCGTCAGTTAATGGGCCACCATCATGGGTATTACAAAATACATCACTAATCCAACCTTTTTCATAACCAAATTTCATCCATTCATTAAATTCCATTATGCTCCTCCCAACATTCAACCATTTGCTCAAACAACGCCCATTCAATTACTGCAAGTCTGGTCTTTTGACCTTCTTCTCCTAGAATTAATTTAAGAACTGGATATTTATCCCTGCTAACCTTAAAAGTATCCGTGCAAATCTTCGCCCATATTTCCTTATTAATGGAAATTGACTTTGAGTACTCTTTATAATCAACGACAAAATCATGCCACTGAGCATCACCTTTTTGATAATCTCCACGTCCAGAATTTTTTTGAGCTTTTGCTCCATCACGTTTTACTTCCCCACGTTCGCTCATATAACCACACTTGAATCATGACCATTTACACAAGTCCACTTAACCCTATTATGCATTCTATCAAGAAAAGCTTCTGTTGTAATATCGTTGCATTCTGAATTTTGACAAGCAAAAGAGCCATCTACTGGATCTAAAAACTCTTCTATTTTATTTTTATTAAGGAAATCTTCAAGATTTGTCATAAATTTGCTCCTGCAACTTTAAAGCAATATCTGGATTACTTCTAACATAGTCTACAACTTTTGCTCTACCTTGGAATCTTTCTTCTCCTACTGTATACCATGCGCCACCTTTTTGAATTATACCCATCATTTCGGCAACGTCAACAATTTCACCTGTTGAATCTACGCCAACATGTTCACCTTGGTAGTAAAAGTCATATTGTCCTGAGAGATTTGGCGGTCCGAGTTTATTGTAATCAATAATCCAATTGACGGGTCTTCCGACTCTTTGTTCAATGATTTTATCGCCCACTTGAATACCAGACTTAATAGCATTCGCTTCAGCTTCCGACGACCAGAGTTTGATAACGGTAGAAGAAAAGAACTTAACCGCCATTCCTCCAGTTGGGATGTGGGATGCATGCATGCTACCAAATTGATTACGTTGTTGTGAAATGAGAACCAATAGCGTGTTTTTGTTGGCATAGTTTAACATTTTGACTGCGTGAGTCATATCCTTTGCTTCTGCACCAATTTGCTTTGTATCCTCAAGCTTTTTAAGATCAGAACTATCTTTTTCAAAGTAAATGGCTGGTAGTAAAGCAGATATTGAATCTACTACAATTAAGTCTACACCAGCATCCATGAGTTGCGTAGCAACATCAACCATATCATTAATAGTTTTAGCAGGAGAATAGATTAACTTTTCAGAATCTACTCCTAATTTAGATGCCCAATCAGCAGAATAAGAAGCTTCTGCATCAATCCATGCACAAGTTTTACCATTTTTTTGGGCATCTGCAATCATCTGCAAGCAAAACGAAGATTTTCCAGCAGACTTATTTCCCCAAACAAGTACCTGGCGACCATATCCAAGTCCGCCCTTTAAAGCCATATTAAGGCCAATACTAGGCGTCTTTTGTTTTTCTACGTCCACCGTTGTTGCTATTTGAACTCTTGCTCTTGTTTTTGGATCTAACTTTGCTAGTATCTCTTCTGTTAACATCTTCGTTTAAGCTCTTTTCTAATTCAGTTGCTACCTCTTTTATTTCAGTATTTTTACTGGAATACAGATGGTCTATGATCTTTTGTATTGCTTTTTGATCTTCTGCTCTAATGACCAAAAGATACTCGTTCTCCGTTCCTTTTAAGATATAAGATATAGCCAATTTTACTCAGCTGTCTCTGTATCTTCTGCAACATCTGCTGGAATGTCCTGTGGCTCTGGAGCATCTGTAAGAGTAAATGTTACTGCTTTAGTTGCATCATCTTGATTAATAGCAATAACTTTATTACTATAGTTCTCAAGAAGATTTGCTAGTGGAACTTCTACTGAAGTTACTGTAGCAAGAATTGCTGCACAAATTTGTTCAATGCTAATGTTTACATTGTTTTCCTGTGCTGCATCTGGAGTTGCATCTGTAGCTGTATCTGTAGTTACATCTGGAGCAACTGTTGTCTCGTCTGTCATATTGTCACCTCCTTTACAAATAAAGTTCCGTCATCCATTCTGGATATTGCGGGATCACACACAGTTCCTGGCTTCATTTTACCAAGTGCTGTAGTGTAAATTTTTGGGAAAGCAATTACTCTTTCTAAATTCTTTTCTGAATCAGATAAGATAATGTGTGCCATCATTTTATTTGCCTTTGTCTTATAATTGGTAAAGTCTAATACTAACCTTTTACCGCTATCAATCTTTAATTTATCCCTATATAACCATTGTACAAAAGGATCATCTACTTTGTCAACCACATCATTAATTGTAACATATTTGTGGATGCGATTGTCTCCAACTAAAAAGAAATACATCATTCCTGTTTCAATCTGAGTATTTTCTAAATGGAATATACCTACTGACCCTGTATCGTCTACAAGCTCAACTCTTGACCATCCCGTGCCTTTTTTAATAGACTTAACCATAGCAAGTAAAACAAAACAACCAGACTCAAGAAATTCAGATAAAGGATTAATCTGTGATTTAATCTTAGGACTTAGCCTTCCAGTATCAAATTTAGGTATTCCGAGATACTCGTAAAGATTTTCATTTTCTGTGCCCTGTCTTGGATTATCGGGGAAGGCAGCAGCACCAATCATATTAAGGGATTCAATGGCTCTTGCATTGATACCGCTGCCTTTTTGCTTTGCTTTTTCAGTAAAATCTTCGTAAGTTTTAAATGGACGTAAAGCAGTTATTTTACTACCAATATTGTCTGAAATGTATTTAATATTTGACAATCCAAATCTTATTGAATTACCTTGAATACTAAAATCAAGTTCAGATTCATTTACATGGGGTAGTAGTACCTTAATTCCCAATCGCTTAGCCTCAAGCAAGTAGTCTGTTCTGGCATCTTTGTCTTTTTCATTTTTAAGGATCGCAAACATAAACTCAAGAGGGTAATAATACTTAAGCCAAGCTGTATAGTAAGAGAGCATAGAATAAGCAATAGCGTGAGACCTGTTAAAAGAATAGCCAGCGTGTGCTTCAAAATCATGCCAAAGCTTTGCTGCATCTTCCTCAGTAATATGATTACTTGCTCCTTTAATAAATTGATCTTTGTAGGCATCAAATTCACTTGCATCCTTTTTCTTTCCAATAATCTTTCTAACTTTATCAGCATCAGCCCACGACATACCACCTAAATATACGCAAGCTTGCATAACTTGTTCTTGATAAATAATAACGCCATACGTACGCTCTGTAAACTCATGCATAATAGGGTGAGCATATGTAATCATCTCATCACCTTTTTTACGTCTAATGTACGAGCCACCTACCGTATTCATAGCACCTGGACGAACCAAAGCATTTGAGGCTGCAAGATCTTCAAACTTATCTACACCCATTTTCATCAAAAGGTTTGTATACGGTGTTGCTTCAGCTTGAAATACACCTTTTGTAAATCCATTTGAAAGCATTTCATAAACTTTTTTATCATCAAAATTAATTTCTTTAAGATTTATTTTCTGTTTTTTAATATGCTCAATTGTTTTTAAAGTATCATCAATAACAGATAGTGTTTTTAATCCAAGCACATCAAGCTTAATTAAACCTAAATCTGCTGTTTGTTCCATGTCATATGCAACAACTGGTATGCGACCAGATACTGACTCGTTTGGATCTTTACGTGTTTCAATTGGAACATACTTACTAATATCATCTTTAGCAACTACAACTCCAGCTGCATGCATTCCGTTACCACGAATTTTGCCACGCAACATTGAAGCATATTTAGTTACTTCTGGATACTTCTTTCTAAATTCTTCTGTAGATGGACTTGATTCGTATTCTTCAAAAGTTTCAACACCCTTAAGTGCTTTATCTACTTCTCCAAGTGGAACTAAAAATGTACGTGCAACGTCACGTATCACACCTTTATCTTTAAAGTATTGATATGTTGAAATAGAAGCAACATGCTTAAACTTTTTACGCAAATATTCTTTAACTTCGCCACGACGACGATCCATAAAGTCTGTATCAATATCAGGAAAGTCATTACGCTCTGGGTTAATAAATCTAAAAAACAACAAATCAAACTTAATTGGATCTACATCTGTAATACCCAATAAATAACATACTAGCGACCCTGCTGCTGACCCTCTACCTGGTCCAACAAGAATTTCATTCTGTTTCGACCAATTAACCATATCAGCAACAACGAGAAAATAACTAGCAAAGTTTTTATCCTCAATAACTTGAAGTTCTTCAAGAACTCTTTCTTTATAAACGTCATTATCTGCTAATCCTTTTTCTACTAATGACTTGTTACACATTTCTTTTAATGTTTTTAATGCATTCTTTTTTGGTACTGGAAGCAAATCAAGGTTTTCATGAAAGTCATATAATTCAACTTTGTTTGCAATTTCTACTGATGATGAGTAGATATCTTCTCTTGTAATCCCCGCTTTTTCAAAATCCATCTTAATTTCAGAATAGGATTGAATATAAACGTTAATGTCAGCGAAGCTAATAGGACGATTGGGATAAAGATGATCAAACCTGTCAATAATACTAGATCGTGCACGACCACTTGCATAATCTGCTTCTTTGTTTTGCGTTGGCTTAGTTGAGAGGATAAGGAGGAGTTCTTCCAAATCCCTCTCCTCTTTCTTTGCAAAATGACAATCTCCTGTAGCAACTGGTTTCACCCCAAATTTATCTGCTAGTTCAAGCAGAGAATTATTTAATTCAACTGGATTATGAGCTTGGACTTCAATATAGAAATCATCTTTAAAGCGACTTTTAAATTGCTTTACAAGTTCTTCAGCTTTATCTTTTTCACCACGCTCTATTGCCTTAGAAATAAGACCATTCATACAGCCTGATACAACAATTATACCGTCACCAAACTCCCAAAGCACTTCCATATCAATTCTTGGTTTATGGTAATAACCTTCTGTCCAAGCAATCTGTGAAAGTTTTTGCAAGTTCTTTAGACCTTCATCATTTTTTGCAAGAAGAATAATGTGATTATACAAAGAAGTATTATCTTCACGTTTTGAAACTGAACGTTTATCAAATCTATCTGTTGAAGAGATATAAGCTTCTAGCCCAAGTATTGGCTTCATTCCTAATTCTTTTGCAGCAATTTGCATATCTCTATGAGATGCTAATGACCCGTGGTCTGTAATAGACAAAGATGTCTGACCTTGATTCTTTGCAGCCTCAAGTAATTCATGAGGAGTATTAAGACCATCCATTAAAGAATAATGGCTATGGACATGCAAATGTACAAAGTCAGACATTTTTATCTTTTCTACTAATTAATTATTTTACCACTCAACAGCAGATGATGTTGATGATGCTTCTGAATCATGAGAATCAGAGGTAATGCCGAGATAGAAGTTTTCTTGTTCCGCATAAGCAACGTCACGAACTGCTGTCTTTTGAAGATCAAACAATTCATACTTATCAAAATCAATTGGCTTTGCATCAGCAGTTGGAAGAGGAATAATACTATAGTTAGTATCAGTCTTTTCTCCAGTACGCTTTAACTTCCAATTAAGGTTTGTAATGCTACCTGTCTCTCCAGCATAGTTAATGATTTCAGGTGTTGCGGACTTTGGTCCAGCACCTTGAGAAAAGATTGCTACATAAGGATCTTCATTGCCATCGTCTACTAAAACGTTTGCATAAAAACGTGAGCGACCCTTCCAACCAGCCTTTGGATCACGACGATGCATTTCGCACCCGTAGCAACGACCTTGATCTTCAATTGTGCATAAAGCCTTGCGCTTGTAATCTTTTGGATTTGTATGTTCAACTGCAATAAAAGCTAGTCCAGCCTTTTCAACATATGTTGGTGAGTCTGGATCAATTTCTTGCATGAATCTTACTTTTAATGATTGGCCATCTTTGAGTTGTAGCCATCTTCCTTTTTGTGTATCTCCAGTCGAGACTGGTCTTTCCATTTGCTTATTCATTGCTGCTAAGCCTGTTACTATTCCCATTTATTTCTCCTAAGTGTAAGGGGCTATACTATGCCCTGTATATCTATTATATCACATAACAGCGTACTCAAAATGCGGAATTGCATTCTTTATACACTGCTTTATTTCTTCATCAGTCATATCACCCACATCTTTTGCATGGTGTGGATAAATTACATCATGGTTATATTTAGCCCATAATACATTTTTATTCTTTAATTTACTAGCAATTGTTTTACCAAGCGTTCTACCTGCTGGGTCATTGTCAGTCATAATAATAATAGTAGATGCATATTTATTTAAGTTTTGTATATTGATATCAGATATACTTCCACCTAAAGTGGCTACAGCATTTGGAAATCCCGCCTGCCATAAACGAATTGCATCAAAGCTAGATTCAACTACAATTATTGTGCCACCTTGTCTTTTTGCTCTATGCAAGTTAAACAAAGTTTTATTACGTGGAAGATTGGGACTATTCTTAAATAATTTTCCTTGTATTGATCTGCCAATAACTCCTACAAGCATACCGTCTGGGGAATGCAATGGAACCATAGTCATTTGTTGAATAGAAGAAAAACCTAATTGAAAATATTCCATTGCTTCTTCATTAATGTTTCTTGACAATAAATAATCTTTTGCTCCGTATGCACCAGACATTAGTAAAAGATGAGCACCTTCAACTGTCTGAGTTGGGAACATTATAAAATCTGGTTTATCATCAAGTAATTCTTTTAAACCTTCTTCAAATGCTTCTTCATCAGTAACTTTATTTGCTGATATAAATCTAAGTGCTTCAAAATCATTTCTATTTGTAAGTTTTTTTACAAGCTCTAATATCGTTCCAGATGCATTACAATTTTGATTATAGCAAACATAAAGACCTTTTGAATAACTTACTGCAAATGCTGGTGAATCTGTATTATAGTGAAATGGACATAAGCATAAAAAGTCTGTACCTGTATTTGAAACAATTTCAATATTGCAAGCAAGCAAAATAGATCGGAGATCCGATTTAGTGTATGCATCCCACATATTTATCCTTTGGCTATTAAGCTCTGTCCTGAAAAGCCTTCATATTTCTTGGCTTTTGCTTTACCTATATACATACCATACATTACTAGATTGAACGTATAGTGATTTTTATCCTGATTATATTTTACATTAAACTGTGGCTGCATGTCAAGTACTGGAACATAACCTTTGTCCCGCATTTGCTGGACTAAAAGCCTTTCATAAGTTTCTCTTGAGCTTTGAAAAATAGAATCATCTTTGATAATTCCGTTCATCCAAAAGTCATGTATTTTTCTTGGGTACATGGCTGCCAATCTCTTCCTGATAATTATATCAAGCGTGAGAATGATTACATAGTTTATTGTATTGGACTATCGTAGATTTCTTTTACAATTCCCCGATTTAAATCCCAATCTAGATAGAAGCCAAAGTCTGTACCGTGACGATTTTTACGGCTTACAACTTCAATAATATTGGTGTCTGGAGTTCTATGAACAGCCATAGCCATATCAGCATCATACTCAATAGCCTTTGACCATGCCACTTGTGACATAAGTGGTGGGGCATCTTGAGAAGTACTATCATCCATAGTTGCAGCGGTAATATCAATAATTGGAATATTGTTATTCATAGCCAAAGCTTTAAATGACTTTGAAATATTCATATTACGTTCTGTAGGATTTTTAGATCCCTGATTATCTGCAAATAACTGATGATAATCTAAGATAACAATATCAGGCTTATGTTGATCAATTTTAGCCTGTACTGTAGCAGGAGTTACTTCTCCTGAACCTTCGTTTGATACTAAAATAAACTGATTCTTATCAGCAAACTTTTTAGTTCCCCAATCATCAAAGGCACTAATGTCAATAGCACCCCTTGCAAAATCTGAAGCCTTAAATAGTCCCGACCCAAGCATGGTGTAGATACGATCTCTCATATTTTCTGGGGTCATTTCAAGGGATATAATCATGGGCTTAAAACCCTGTTCCCAAGCTTTACAGGCTAGATAAGAGCTCATCCATGTCTTACCCCTACCTGGCCAACCAATCATCACTATAAGGTGTCCTGGAGCCATTCCAGTAGGGTATGCGTAGTCTATAGCCTTGAAGCCAGTCATAATCCCTGGACTTCCACCCATAAGGTCTGAACGGTTTTTAACTGCCTCAAAATGTTTCTCAGCAAGTTTAAAATCAGTAAGGTCAACATCTCTGACATTGTTTGTTAGTTTATTTAAACTAGCAAGTTCTTTTTGCATATCTGCAATAACACGAGATGAAGCATTAGACTTAAGACTAATTCCAGCACCCAAAAGTATATCTCTAACTCTGCTAGAAAGATATTCATTCTTAAGATTATCTAGGTAATAGGCTGTTTCACCCTTTACACTTTCAGGCTCAAAATCTTTAAACTTTTCTTGTAATACTGAAGTATCTGGAACTGCTTTAAACTTTAAATAATAAGACTTAAGACCTTCCCACACATCTCTGTGTGATGTAAAGATCTCATCTAAATTACCAGCCATTACTGTAGATATATCTTTATTATTACATACGGCTGTAATTAAAGCTGCTTCAGTGTTCATTGTCTCTTTCTTCAACCATAGTTTTGGTCTTTGCTCTGATTAATTCCCGACGGGTCTTATCTTCTTCTTCTTGCTGTAAAGAAAAATCTAACTTCTCAAAATTATAAAAGAACCAAGTTAGTGGGTGTCCAGATCTTGCTGTTTTAAAATAATATTCAAGTAAAAATTTTGCTCTGTCATATCCTACACTATCAATAACATCTTGCATAGCCCACTTCTCACGATATTTATTAATGACTATAGGCTTCTTATACGTTTCTTTGTAAAGAGTACAGTAAAGCGAAACCAAGCCATACGCTAGTTTTGCTTCATCTTTTGTCATTTTCTATTTGCCTTTAACTCTTCTTCTATTTCTTGAACTTTTTCCATTAACTTCTTTTCAACAAAATCATACACTCTATTTGTTGCATCGTCAATACTTTCACTGTCCCGCTTTGAATCTTCAACACCAATATTTATTTTAATGCTTTCATAATTACCTAAATTGCGGGTAAACGATAACTCAACTTTAGTTGTCGTCTGGTTCGTCATGTTCTTTGTTTTCCTTTTCAATTAATGCAAAGCCTGGCTTAAACTTTTTAACATTCTTATCTGCTAAATGCTGATATAGCATCATAAGCCTATCCGATATACCTATCATAGCATCTAGATCGTCTTTTTGTACAGCCATTTCCATAGCATATTCTAAAACTTTTAGTGATTGATCTAACACATGCTTTGCTTCTTTATTTAACTTATGATCTACCATTCAGGTTGTTTCCAAACTGGGACAAATGCCCCATCGTCATTTTTAATATATAAAATGTTTTCTTGTTTCATTATAGCTTCTATCTCGGCTCTAGAAGGCATATTTCCTGGAGTTGTCTCGCCATCTTTTCTCGGCCTGCCTCTATGAACTGTTTTAAAAAATTCATGCATTTCACGTACATCGTCTTCACTCCAATAATATTTTCCTGGGGTTTTATTTCCATTAAGAGAATAAACTTGTTGTGGAGTTTTTATATTACCTTTATACAAATGTTGTTTTATTGTATCTTCATGTCTTCCAATGATTTTAACAACTTCTGATATAGGATAAGCATGTTGCTTATTTTTCTCAACATCAGTCAAGTTATAAGCAACACGCTTTCCTAATTGGTAGTCCCAAGCTACTACTAGATCTTCTGCACGGGAACGACGTAAAACTTTATGCAGTTTACCGTTTAGGTAGAAATACCGTAATCGTGTTGAACTTTTGCTTCTTGTTTTGCGACCCATTGTGCAAACCTATTCGTATCCTTTTTGACCATCCATCTTTTCCCACATATGATGCAGAACAATTCGACACGCAGGTTCTGGGAATAAACCCGATCTACGAATACTCGCCCTTTGCATCTTTTACATTTCATCATATTAAGTTTTAAAACTAAGAGTTACTTAGTCTGACCTAACTTTGCTGAAACTGCATCAGTTGCCTGCTCTGCTACAAGACCGAATGCTGGATCCTTCTTGTTAACAAAACGCAAGATTACTGGCACTAATGAACCCCATAGGGAGTTTGCAACCAAAGACCACTGATGTGATCCAAAGTTGATGATAGAAACGTGACTTGTTGTAGACACGATTGTTGCTGCTGCAATAACTTGACCGAGCAAGTTACGTGCATATGACTCAATTAACGCTTGGTTAATCTTCATTTTTTTCTCCTATTGTTTATGCGGTAAAAATTTTACCGTCCACCACACAAGTATAATCTTGTGTTATTTGTATTAGCTGCATATGTGGATAATCGTTGACAACATGTGCCACTGCAAATCCTGCTTGCCAATTTTTTTGGATTGAATAATCCATTTTACTTTCATCGCAAAGATGCCCAATTTCATATCCACGAAGTTCTTGCCCCGTGATATTGTATGTTTGATAATAGGCTCCCATGCGATGAGAATGTCCACGGACTAGGGATACTCCCCAGTTGTTGACATCATTACGTACAGATTCTCCAGAGTGCTTGGAAATGGACTCACCATGATGACCATACATATCACCATAGCGTTTAACAGGAGGCTCATTGTATTCGTGCCAGTTAATGCCATACTTTTTATATTCATATAGTGAATCTGGTGTAATGAATTCTAAGAATGCTGGAGCTTTCTTTGCTAGATAATCACCATGTCTTGTCCAGCCGTGATTACCATCGTGGAAGTGAATTTCTGCTTCCGATCCCGCAACGTTTCTAACGTCGCTAAGGAAATCTCTTGTACCTGTAACTCCACCGTCGCTGACAGGGATAGAAAATTCTGCAGGATAATCTGCAGACCATCTTGATGTGCTATCTGCATCATCAATATCTCCTAGTAAATCTACAGCATCTGGCTGAAACCATTTCATAACCTGCATGAATAAATCTACTTTTCTTGGATCGTGGCGGGGAAAATGAATATCCGATACCATCATCCACTTTAAATCATTAGTCATCTAATCCCTTTCTAGGGTTTAATTCATTGTAGCGTATATTATTATATTCTGTCAAGCAACGTGTGCTTTATTATGCTCAACTCTTGAACATAAAAATAGATTAATTAATCTATTATCTGTCTTGTCTTCATTGATATGATGAATAGTTTCCCATCCATCAATTATCCGACCTATTTCTTTTTCTATTATAAGTCTATGTTCGTAATACCAACCCATAAATGCTTTAGGATGTTCGGGGACTTTAATTAAGACGTAACCTTCACGACTTATTTTTCTATCCCGCTTTTTCCAATCCATTACTGGTTTGTACATTACAAGATATAAAAAACTTTTTTATTCATCCAGTGGATCCCCATCTTCATGAACAAGAATATCTTTTTGAGATACCTCTATTATACTAGAATTTATCCAAAGAAGCACGTCGGGATTAGTAATATGTCTTTTTTTATTATCGCTAATTAAGTATATCTTACTATCTGAGATATCTTTTACTACTGATCCATCTCTTAAACCTAATGTACCCATTGTGGTAATTCCCGCCAATTTTTGTTCTGTAGTATTTATAATTGGCAAATTCCATGTAGACATGGCTCTTTCAGAAATAAACTTAAATCTTTTTTTACCCTTAATGTAGAAATAGCCTTTTTCTGTTAAGGCTATTAATCCACTGGGAACAATTGGTGTAAAAGATTTAGTTATTTGTGGTTGTTGTTTTTTCTGAAAGGCTTTGAGAATATTCATCTATTGCTTTCTGCTTGTCTTCTGCTTGTTGTGCATATTGTGTTAATTCTGCTCTAAGTACCGCAATTTGTGTTTCATAATTTGAAACAAGCTCACCAATACGTTGTTGTAGAGCAGTGATTATTAATTCTGCTTTTTCCATTTATTTCTCTTTTCTATTATTCTGCTGTTATAGAGGCAAGCTCTGCATTAAGTGCAGTAATTTGCTTATCAATATTTGAGCTTTGTTCATTATAATTTGAAATAGCATTTTGATCTGGAGTAGTTTTTGAATTTTCTTCCAGCAAGCTCAATGTAATATTATACTTATTAACAGCTAAATTTTTTATATGTGACTCAACAATTTGAGTTTTTTCATCTTTAGATAGTGTAATTGTCATTTTTCCTCCTTTCATATTATATCATTATTAATTCAATCTGTCTATTTCTTGCTGATATAACGATATTTTTGCATTTATATCTTCTATATTTTTTGCATTTTGATTAATTTTAACTTCATCTTTTAAAGAATTTAAAAAATCTATAGAATCATTGTTTTCTTTTAATCTTTCTAGCCAAAAAAATAATTTAAAATTCAATATATTTATTTTTTCTTGATTACTTAATTCATTTAACATTTATCCCCCTTAATTCATATATGTTACTACCGAACCATTTGCTGATCCAGCTGAATTGGTTGCAATAACAGTACATCTATAATAACCCGCCACAAATGTATATCCAGATATATCATACCCTGGTCTAATTGATGTTAGTATTGATCCTATTCCGCTGTCATATTTTGTGCTAAATGGGCCAGCAGAATTGGTTGCATTATATCCGATAACTATTCTATAAGTTGGGGCGGGAGACCCATTTGCAGACCATATAAAAGTTCCACCTTTTGTTAATAAGTTGTCCCCAGATACATTTACTACTGTTGGGGCGGAAGCTGCAGGATTACTTAATGTTGCAGAGGGACGATCAATTGCTGATCCTTGCGAATTTGTTGCGGTTATTGCACAATAGAATCCAAGGTTTGGGTATAAGGTGTTAAAATTAGAAGGTGGCGTGTAAGTACTTGATATTGCACCTGACACATTTACGTAAGTATAAGAAGTACTGCTAAAATATTGCCATTGATAGCTTATGGATGGAGTAGGGTTTCCCGTTACAGTTCCAACAATTGCTATAAAAGTTGTTGATCCCGCTGTTCCAGATGATGGACTTATTGAAGATCCTGATATAATTGGAGAAGTTAATGCTGCCGAAGTTGTAAAACTGTAATTTGCAGAAGCTGAATCTCCACTTGATGAATAAACAGTTACAGTTCCACTATAATTAGTACTTGCTGACAAACCAGTAAAAGTATAACTTGTTACATTGCCAGCATAGGTTGAATTAACATATGCATAAGATTGATTTGTTGATGTCCAGTTAATTGTAGCACTAGAAGAAGTTATGCCTGTGTTATTACTCATTGTAATTGATGGATATACATGAATAATAGACCATTGTGCATAAAGAGATAAATCAGTTAAAAAGTTATATGTTGCTCCATCCGAATAAGAAGTGCCCGTACCGTCAGCTGATGTGTTCCATCCATTAAATGAATATCCTGTTTTTGTAAATCCATTTAACCTAAGTGGCGATGGGCTATTTGTAGTTTGAGATGTTGTACTTCCACCAGTATTTGTATTCCCATAAAATGTAACTGTACGTAAAGGCAATGCTGGTAATAAAGTAGCTGTTTGTGTTGTACCAGCATAAAAATCTGGGTTATATGGTATTGCGCTTAAAGTATATGTTGTTCCATCTGTAAGCCCTGTTATGCTAATTGTTCCAGAGGTTCCATATACTGGGGTTGTAAAAACTATGTTTTTAGAAGTAGGTGATATTGAAAGATCTAATTCTCCACCATTTGTTAATGTATATGGCACTGATGCAACTGTATCTCCATTTGTAACTGAACCTAAAGTTGCCGATGCTAGTCCGTATATTGTTTTTGTTGCAGAATAAGACGATATTGTATAATAATTTGTTGCTTGTACAATAAAATATAAAGTTTTTCCAACTAATGATATACCAGTATTATTATCCGTGCTTGGTAAAAACAAAGGATATATTCCAGGTGACGTTTGTTGAAAACCTTCATTATAAGATAGCCCTGCTACAGCACCACTACTTGAAGTATTTGTACCATCTAAAGATGTGAAAAAATAAGTATCTGTTGGACTAACAAATTTCCAATATGAAGTTGATGAAGAATTTCCTGAAGGATACATAGAAGTATCTAAAGAGGCTGGGTATACGCTGCTATATGCTGGTACACTTGTTAATGCATAATATCTATATCCATTGTAAGTTACACTTGAGCCAGCAGAATAGGAATTACCTGCGTATGCAGCAGCAGTTGGAATATTTATAACAGATTGATATATAATACCTTGATACAAAACATAGCTTGTATTAGCAGTGTATGCAGTTGTCAAACTATATGCTGGTACAGTAAGATTAAAAGATATAATATTTTGAAATATAGCAGTTATTGTTTGAGTACCATTAAATAATCCATCTACTGAAGATACTGTTAGTGATCCCCCAACTCTGTATCCGCCTGGATATAAAGTTGTTAAAGTTCCCGTTGTTCCACTGATAATTTTATTTGTTACACTTGCTGTTCCAACGCCATTTGTCAATGGGGTTAATGTTGATCCATTCATCCATTTCCAATAATAACTATAATTGCTTGGATGAAAACTCCATGACCCCATATTACCATAAATTGTTTTTCCAACTGTTGATGCACTAATACTTGGACTAACTATTGGTTGCGGGGTAGGATCAAGTATTGGTCCTAGTCCAGAATTAGATGGTTGATTTGCATATGTTGACCCTATATAAGCATTTGAATAAAACCTAATATATTTTCCAATTGGGGATACGGTTTGCCAAGATGTCGTATAATAATTTACAGAATAAGGAATTGTTAATGTATGGTTTTGACCTTGTATAGTATCTGTACCGCTGGAAACTGGTGTAAAAGATGTATCTGAATACATTGTATACCATTTTACATTGTCTGTTGAAATTTGCCATGTCCAAAATACGCCATCTGGGGTTGTAGAAAATGTTCCTGTATTTCCTTGCAAACCATTACCTGGTGCTACATCTTGCCCCGTTAGTGTTGTTGTTGGCTGTGTAGAAATTGTTAATGCCACTAAAACACTTGTTGACATAGTTGCTATTCCACTGCTTGTACCATTATTACTTAAATCATAAGCTATTGTATACGCACTATAAGTTTTACCTACATCTGTGCTGTCAAAAATAATTTGATATACTGATCCTTGATTATCTGTAGGAGTTTGTCCAAGACTTGTCTTAACCTTAGAGTTAAATGTAGTATCATTTAACATAACTGTTCCATCACTTCTTGTGATATAAGTTCTTGTATATGAAGCATTTGATACTGTACCTATATAATAATTTGTACTTGAATTTGAAAAATATGGTCCTGATTGCCAATAGTTGCCAGATATGGTTGTAGTTGGAGCATATATAGCAACATAACCATTTCCATTATTTTGAACATTACTTGTTTCTGTTGTTACTCCATTACTATCTGTAGCAGTAATAGTAAATGTAAAATATGTTGGATTTGCAACAAAATCTCCTGGATATTGAACAGTGTAATCACTTGGACTATTTGTAAAAGTTGCTAGGCTAGGATTTGATATAGGACCAGTTCCGCCAGATCCTGTAACATTTGAATATGAACCATTAGCAGTGCTAGATTTTTGAAAACTATAATTTAAAGTTAAAGACCCATTATAATTCCAATGATAATTATATCCAGTTAGTTTTGGGTATGCATTTCCAGATGAAGGATATTGTGTTTGATTTGTTGTAATACCCAAAGGAGTTGTTAAGGAAGGGCCAATTTTTGGCCAAAATTGAGACCATCCACCTGTTACATTTTTAACAAAAGCTTTTAATACTGGCTTCCATGTAGTTGGTGAAGTTTTAACAAAAAAACCTGTTCCTTTTGACCAGCCAGAATTTGATGTTTTAATATAAAATGGCATTTAGTATTGCACCCACAAATCTCCTACGACACCAGAGCTTGCGCCTGGTGTGGAATTATGATATGTTGTATTGGCATAATAAACAGCCATTCCTAATGCCAGTTGACCAGTTACTGGATCTTCAATAACCATTCTTTGTCTTGGCAATGTTCCAAAACCACTTACCCCTAGATATGGGGTTGTTGTGGATGAATTATTATTTGTGTTGTCCATATTACCATAAGTTGGTATTCCTTGTAAAACAAGATTTGAACCTACAACAATTTTAGAAGATACGTTTGCTGATATTGCTGTATCAGCTCCAGTTCCTGAGTTACCAGTTGAATTTGATCTTGTATAGCTTGATTGTAATGTTACTACCCCTGTGCTTGTAGCATTAATAAATGAATTTGAACTTCCCACATTAAATGTATTTCCAGTAATACTAAGTCCGTCTGTTGATGTATTCCAATAATTGTTTTGATCAATAAAGAAACCTTTAGCAATAATGTTACCGCTAATCTCAGCACCAGTCGCATATAATTTTCCTGCTGCGGTTACCCTAAATGTTGGTGTATATGTGTTTATATTATTAATAACTGTATATCCACCTGCCGCAATTATATTATCTGTTCCTAAACTTGGTACTGACAGTTGTAATTTATATACATTTTGAGAATCTGTTATTGCAAATCTTTCTCCTGCTGCTGTTCCAGAGGTTAATACCAGAGTTCCCGCTGAATTCATTATTCTTGTTGAATCAACAATAAATCCACCTATAGATGCTGCTTGAGTAAAGAATCCTATTTGTGGAAATCCTGATGGAAGTTGAGGTATTATATTATTTCTTGGAGTCGTGCTAGTTCCAGATGTTGTTCCGAGTGGGGTAGTTAAAATTTCTGTAGTAACTGTTGAACCTGATGAAAATGCTGCTAATCCTGTGGAGTTTATTGTTAAACTTGGTCCAGTATTTGGTGTTGTTCCTGCATATAAAGATCCACCATTTAATTGTACGTTACCAGTAAATGAACCACCTCTTGCAGTAATTGTTCCATCAATAGTAGCCCCCGCAGCAGTCATAATACCACCAGATGTTACGTGGAATCCATTTGGAGATGCTGATCCAATATCTAAACTTCCGCCTAGAATTGTCATATTTGTTGCAGTAACAGCACCCGTTGGTGTTACGCCAAATGCTGCTGAAGTACCTGTAGAATCTGTTCCACCTGCAAATATAGCATATGTATCTGTTGTTGACAATCCAATATATTTACCAGACCTTAAATGTGAAATTCTATATTTATCAACTGTCCAACCACCAATATTTGCAGAACTGGTATATAAAACTCCACCTCCCGCTGCATCAATAAATGTAGAGTTACCAAAGTTAAGAGTATTACTATTTAAAACAAAACCATTTGTTATATTTTGAACAATACCTGTTTGTCCAGTTAAAGTAGCATTTGTTGTATTTGCAACTGTAAATGTATTTGTTGTTACTGCTGTAACAGTATATATTCCGTAGAATCCCGCATTTGTTAATCCATTAATAAATACTTTGGTTGTATTTGCTATAAATCCATGTGCTGTAGTTGTTGTAAATACTGCATTAGTTCCATTTCCAACTACCCCTGAAATTGTATATGAACCAGAAGAACCATATATTGATCCTGTTCCAATTCCCACATTTCCAGTAAATGTTCCGCCTGCTGCATTTATATTTCCAGCAATTGTAAGGGCTGAACCATCCCAAGTTACCCGATTAGAGCCTAGGCTAAACTTTCCATCTGAATATATATAGTCTCCAGTTGCGCCAATATAAATTCCACTATTAGAGCCATTAACTGATTTACCAAACTTCATAGTTCCATTGTCAACAGTCATTGCTCCAGCAAAGTTACCAGATTGGGCATTGATAACTCCATTAACTGTTAATGTTGAATTACCATCAAAATATAATCTATCTTTAAGAGAAAACTTACCATTAGAATCTAAGTAAAATGCAGTTCCAGTGTCTGAATATGAACCATAACCACTGACTAGTTTGTAAGGAGTTGTTGTTCCATTACCGCTCGCATCTATTTTTATCTGATAAGATCCGCCTGAACCCACAGAAAATATTTTGTTGACAAGAAGATTTGTTGCATCTACTTTATCTGCATTTATTGATCCTGCAATTATATTATTTGCTACAACAGAGTTAGCTGCAAGATCTCCATTGTTAATTTGAGATGGTGTTCCAGATGCTTGAGTGCTTGCAGGTGCTGATCCATCAAAATCTTTTGCTACAATTTTTACATAATATGTACTTACAAAATCTAATGCTGAGCCGTCTGGTAATGTTTTAATTACTGCAAAAGTTCCAAAAGTTTCTATTGATTTAGTTAGTGATGAAGGTGTAAAATTATTTGTTTTAGATATGTGCACTTCATATGTTGTTGCATCAACATTTGAAATAGCAGTCCATTTTACTTCTAAAGCAGCAAACAATGGTATTACTGTTGGTGTAGGTGAAGAGTTTGGTGCAGATCCGTTACTTGTTTGACCTACAGAATTTAATGTAATAGTACTGCTTTGTACTTGGTCACTTTCATTGCCATATATATCTTTTGAATAAACTTTTATATAATATGAATTATTTGAAAGTAATCCAGCAATTGAATAAGTAGTTCCAAATGTATACTCTTCTGATAGTAAAGTTATTGTTGGAGAATTTGTAGAATTATACAATGCAATTCCATATTGCGCTATTTGTGAAGGAGAAGAATTTGGTGCAGTCCAAGTTGCTAATGCACTGTATGGTGATGGAGTTAATGTTACATTTGTTGGCGCAGAAGGACTTACCGTTAAAGTTGTTAAAGTCAACATATCTGAATATGTTCCTAGAACATTAGAGTCATTATATCCTACAGCATATATATCGTAAGATGTATTTGGCAAAAGATTGGTAATTAAATAATCTGTATCTGCACCGACAATAGGAACCATATTCATAGTCATGGCATTCATCATTGATCCCGAAATTCCAAACATTACATAGTAACCTTTTGTTACTGTAGTGTCTGAAGTAGAAATTTTTATATTTAACGAATTATAAGTTGCACCATTTGTTTCAAGTGCTATTGATGGTTTAGCTGGAGGTGCAGTTGTAAAGCTTGCTGGATCAAGTGGTTGTGTTGATGTTCCAGTAGAAAAATTAGAAAAATCACCAAAATTATTAGTGTAATTCATTTTTAAGTAAATAAGATCAAATGATGTTGTGTAATATGTAAAAGGAATTCCTGTTGTTGTTACACCAACTAAATCAACACTTGTGGGTGTATCTGATCCCCAGTCTGTTGATCTTGCATAAATATTTGTATAAGTTGCTCCTGAAGGAGAATTATATGGAATTAAAACAAAACCATTTGGTATTCCAATAATATTAAAATTAGAAAGTGATGGAGTAATGCCTAAAAGTGGATTTACTCTTGTACCTGTTGAAAAACTTTTTCCACTTGTTCTATTGTCTACTGCATCTGCGCCTTTAAGAACACCGTTATATGAAGAAAAATAATTTCCTGTTTGTGCTGCTATATCTGAAGCAGCAATAGTAAATGTTTGATTTGTACTTGAATTGGTTCTATCATTTGGATAAAAAGTTATAGATGCAGTTCTTCCATTTGTTTGTGCTTCAGTTAAAAGGGCTATAAGTCTTATAGGCACATTTGAAGAATCAGAATTTGCAACTGGCAACTTATAAGTAATTACTATATTATCTCCGCTCCAGGCAGCTGATACTGATTGAACTTCATCTGGAGGAATTGTATCTACTTGTACTGGATTAATTGGAGTTACTGAATAAGCAATACCAAAAGCATTATCTGTATCTCCTAGCTTGTCTGTATATCTTGCCTTTACCCATCTTTTTTGAGTTGTAGAGGTTATTATAAAAGCTGGATTTTGAGATGACAAATAAACTTCTTGATAATCAACACCTGTTGGCTCTGTTGCTGAATCACTTACGTATTCAACAACTTCTATATAGTTATATGATGGATCACTAGTTGGAACATTTGTAAATGCAACATAATATCCATTTTGCATTGCTGTAACAGAATATGTTGCTACTGGAAGAGTTGAATGGTGTGCAACATTTAATAATTCAGCATAAGGTCCAGTATTTCCATTACTATCTTGTGCTGCTACATGAATTTTTGTAAAAGATGTTGCAGGAATTCCAAACATATTTCCGTTTGCCCCAGCAGTTAATTTATATGTTTGGCTGGTAGATGTTTTATTAATTATAAAAGATTGTACTGGATATGCTGTTGTGCCTTGATAAAAAGTTATTAAAAAATCATTAAGTAGTGCATTATTTGTATTTGTTGTATCAAAATTAAAAGTTAATATTAAATCTTGAGTTGTCCAGTCATACTGTAGGTTTGTTATTGCTTGTAAAGTAGAATTATTTTTATTACCTCCCAACTGAATTGGAGTAGCAATAAAAAAACCATTATCTGGTGAAGATAAAGTGTTTGAAGCTAAGAACACACTTGTCCCGCCAACTACTTTAATTTCTGCGCCAACACTGGCATTAGTTTGACCTATATTTAAAGGAGAAATTTTAGGATCATCAAGTGGTATAAAAAGGGTCTGGCGTTTAGCCACAGTATTTGGGCCAAGATATTTAACAGTTGTCACTATTACCCCTTCCTAATTTTATACGGGACCTATTGCCATCCAGTTTACATAGATACTTCCTGTTGGTGCTGCTGGATGCGCTGATGTTCCGTCTGCTAATGGTCTCATTGCTCTATAACTAAAACCAGTATTTGTAACATTGTAAATAGACATTATAACGTCTGCATTTACTGCTACAACAGGATTTGTTGTATTACCTGAAAGTGGAGTTATTGTAACTACTGGTGTTCCAGTAAATGCATTAATTCCTGTTGAATCTGAGAAAACAATAGATCCGTACCAAAGTGAACCATTGTTTGCAGAATCTGTACCTGACAAAGAAGCTCTACCATAAAGTATTTGTTGACCACCTAATTGAAATTGATGGGTGTAGCTTGAACTGTCAAAATTAGGGTTAACTATTGATGTGCTTGAAGCATTATTGGTAATAGCATCTAGGCTGTCACTATGTTGATTTACAACATTAATAACCTGATGCCATGCTGCCAAGTCTATAATATTTGGGTCTGATATTTTAATATATGCCATTATTTTACATCCTTTTATTTATATATAGATTATACCATTTTTGAGGTATTTTAAGCAATTGAAGATCCTTTATCAAGCATATTTAGCACTAGAACTGTCTTTAATCCTTGATTAAATGACTGGGATACTGAATGGACTATATAGCTTTTTTGATTAATTCCCGCCAAATTATAAACAAGCTGAACAACATCGCCAACCTGTATCAAAGGATTACCGAAGATAGTTAAAGTAATGTCTTTTGAAAAACCTTCAAAACCTTGTGTCATTACATTTAACATCTTATTAGCAGCTTCTTTAGATTGAATCCATGGTGAATCTAGTTGGGCTACTTCAGATATGTTTGCTGGATCTGTAATTTTTTCAATAATTTCTGGATCTGAAGGAACAATTGCTTCATGAGTTATTAAATCAAATATAGATGTTACTTGAGTTTGTGAGTCAGCAGTTTTCATTAAGAAAACCATTTGATTAGCATTATTTGTAATTGCCATTTTTGCTCTAAAACCAGTGTTCAATGGCGTAGAAAATGAAAGTGCATCATTTCTTACAATTTGTTTTTGATAGAACTGTTGATCAGAAACTTGATCATTTGGGAAATAATACATCAAGTATCCTTGCCAGTAATGATCAACTACTGTCGCTGCTGAACCAGTATATTGAACGTCATATACATTTATTCCATACACTTCTGGAGTTGTTTGCATAATATAACTTAATGAATTATTAAATATATTTTGATTTTGCACAATTGAATTTAAAAATTCTCTATCTTGAAACCAATAACTTGTACTTTTTTCTATTAAAGGTTTTTGAGTAGCATATATTTCTCTTAAGCTGCCACCAATACTTGGAGAGGATACTGTTTTATACGAATACTTATCAACATATGTTGTCTGTAAAGAAGAACCATTGTATTCTGAAACAGATTGTTTTATTTTTATTGGTTTTGTTGAAGTAAAATGTCCAAAAACAGAATCTTGTGTTACTGTTGTTGGTAAAACCAGCTTCTTTCTTTTTTTAGTTATTTGATTAAGTTCTTTTGCAATCCAACCACTTGAATTTTGTGTAGGTTCAGCATCTGTTGTTACATTCCAATTAGTTATTTCTACATTGTTTAAAAATATAGAAACAAGTTCCCCAGTATCTTCTCCCGTTACATCATCTGGGTACAATGGATTTGGATTTGGATAATGAACTAATTTAAGATTAAATGCTTGATCAGAAGCAGTTGTATATTTTTTTGTACCACTTATATTTACTAGTACTTTTTGAAAATTAGTTGCTATGCTATTAATAAGTCCAGTTACTTCAGACCATCCAAGGATTACTTCTTGTCCAGAGGAATTTACCTGATATAAAACAATTAAGTATTTATAAGAAGGGGTTGACGTTTTAGAATTATCAAATTTTACAAGTTCAAGAAAATATGCACCATTAGCATTTGCAGAACTATTAAGATTAAAAAATAACCCTGAAGATGATGTTGATGCATCGCTTAAATCAAATTTAACAGAGTATGTTCCATATCCAATGTCACCTTGACTTGGGTTATATATTAAAACTTTTTCATTAGCTGGTATTCCAACTTGTATTTTAGTTACACTTGGAAGATTTGGAAAATCTGAACTAGTGTTATATATAGAAGTATCTGATGTTATTGGATCTGATATTTGATATGAGGTATTGCAAATTTTTTCTACTAAGCCTTTATCAGATAAACTACTTATTATGGTGTGTGGCTTTGCTATAGTGCCAAATAATCCTCTTTGAACATTTGTTATATATCCCGTCAATTCTACCTTTACATCAAAGTCGCCCTTTGATTCACCATCTGTAGTAACTAGTCCTACTGCATATTTTTTAATAAATCTATTTATCTCAGCTCCAAGTTCTATGTCATTTTTTACAGACACAACAGTTGAACTTGTTCCAGAAAGATTTGAAATCTTATATTCTTTGTAAACAAAAGATACAATTTCATCTTCTATAAAAGCATATCCGTTGTTATTTAAATTAAACGTATGAAATACATCTAACAAATCACTTCTGTTTAATAAAAACTTAGAATCTTTTTCACCCATGGTAAATGTATTACCAGCATAATCTGTTTTTGATAGATAATTAAAACCAACTCCGTCCATATTTGTTTGTATCCAAACAGGATCGTTTGCGGTGGTGTAAACAAAAGATGGTGATTTAGCTATAAGTGGATCTGAAATATTTTGTACAGCTTTTCCTTGTTTAATTTTTGGAGATTCATATCTTAATGAAATTTTTCCTGGCTTAGCTTTATTAGATATTGCATATCCACCTTCAATTACTTGACTATCTGTAAATGTAATTTTTGGAATCTTATTGGCTAAAATGTCTTCTAAACTAAGGAACTTCATAACTCCATATTCATCAATATACGCACCAATTTGATATGCCAAAAATATTTGTGCTAGTGCATCCATGATTGTTGTATCTTTAGAATTGCAATAGTAATATGCTAAATCTAATGGCATGGTAGCTGAATTACATATTCTATATAAGCTATCATAGTCATAGTCTGTGAATCCCGCCAAATCTAATATATTTGTTACTACATCAAATACTGGTTTTAAATTAGCAACGTAGTCTGGAACGGGAGTAGTCTGTAAGTATCTAGTGATGTCGTAGCATTGAATTTTTACATCTTTAATATCTGTTTCGTCCCAGGTATCTGAATAGAAAACACCCCCTGGAACATACTTGTCTACAGTTGTGTATGATCCATTTGTATAATTAGACTTTATCCAAAAACTTAAATAAAACTTGATGTTTTTTCTTAACATGTTTGTTAAAACATTTGAAGATTTATTACTTTGGCTAGAGAACAAGGGTAGCAGGGTATTGTTTTTAATGACTGGTATTGCAGACAAAGTTATAGCAGCATCATCAGTATTAATAGAAGATATTGGGACAAAGTTATTTTTGCTATCAAGTGATTTATTTATTTGAATTTCTTTAACAAAATTTGTTAAATCAACTTCAAGTCTTGGTGAAATTTCAACTACCTGCATTCTTGTTATGCCACCCGCAACGTCTGAGGATCTTCCTGGCAGATCAGAATACGAAGAATTAATAGTAGTATCTATTTGTCTTACAGTGATCTTTTTAAAACTTGTATAAATAGATAAGGTTCCATCATTGTCAAATTTTGGAGCATTTGTCCATTTTGTTTTTGTCCAAGCAGAGCCGTTCCAATACAGGACTATAAGACCTTTAGAATCTGGAATTATATTGTTACTTCCATCTACAGTAATTTCAGAACCATCAATAAATAAATTAATTGTTGGTACAGCCATTATAGTGTTAAACTTAATTACAATTTTATTTGAACTTATATTTTGCTCATACAATGCAGTTATATTTGAAATATACCCAGAACCTATATCTGAAACAAAATACTTATATGGAGATATATCAGTTGGCAATACATTTTTAAAAAATGGCTCTGGAACTGATATTAAAGAAAAACTTGGATTTTGTATAACTGGTGTAATTGGAGCAAAAGTATTATCTGATTGACCATTTACAATTACAGAATTAACTTTTCTATAATTATCAGGGTACACATATTTTATATTTCCAGAAGGCACATAAGATTCGCCTGGTCTAAAATAAGTAAATGGCGATTCTGTAGGCCATAATGAATTATATTGATAGTCAAAATAGGTTGTTTCGTATATTTCTGGAACAGTATAATATACTTGAATTTGATTATCTGGATCGGTGGCACGGGGATCAGAACTATTTGCATTAATTGAAAGTGTATACGTTAAATCAGTAATACCATTAGATACAGCAGAAGATCCAACATATGTTGTTACTTTTACCCAGTCAAAAGAATTTGCCTCAAATGATGAAGATCCAGATATATTATTATTTAATGTTCCAGCACCCTTTGCATAAGAATTAATGATAACTGGTATTATGCTATCTGTCTTTACATAAGTTACTATCTTATATGCTGGGTTATGGTTTTCTGTTTCACAAGAATAAGATATGCTTCCACTACCGTTTGATAATGAAAATACATTGGTTGTAAAGTTATCTCTGGCTAATGCGCCTGTGGCTTGGGTTACGGTTCCATCTGATAAAGATATAGTTTCTTTTATTCCTATCCCAGATGTGGTCAAATATGGCTGATTAAATAAATTTTGATTCCATTCGGCGGAAACAACAGGTTGTAATTCAACAGCATTTGAGTTAAGAAAAATAGCATTACTTTGATCTTGAGTTAATGTGCCTACGTTTAGCATTAGATCTCCGTAAATTCTATTTTTAGATCTACATAATCAAATCCCTGATTTCTTGCAGAAGGTCTCATTCTCTTTGTAATATCATATGTAAAAGTAGTCATATAAGCATTATATATTTGACCAGTACTACTTCTAGAATCTAAATAAGAATTGTCTGGTAAACCATTTTTAACTGCACCTTCTTGTGCAGAAATTATCTTTACATAAACTGGCTGAAAAGCATTTCCTTCATAAAAAGCTTTAATCCATGCTGCTGCTTTTCCGTTTGAATTAGCATCTACAACTTCAGCGTCTAGGGTAGGAAAATCTTTCCAGTCTGCAGTTATAACAAATTTACGTGCAACTATATATTTACGTAATGTACCATCAGCCATTCTATCTGTAGATTCAATAAGATTATATGTAATTCCAATAGGTTGGCGGTTATGATCAGAAAGTTTGTACCAAGTACCAGTTCCGTGAATTGGATCATAGTCTATTGATACTTGTATACCCTGCTGAATTGGATATGACATTACTTTCCTCCTACTATAACTTGATTAGTCTTTTTTGCTTTAGCTGCTGCAACTCCCGCCAAAGTTCCTGCTTGTGCTTGTTTAGCAACTGCTGAAGCAATTTGTTGTGGACTTTCAAGACTACTTATTGTAATATTATTTTGTACAGTAATTGTACCAGTTCCTTCTGAGTTTGCAGCAACCCTACTAAGTCCTGCCACTTTTTTAATTGTATCATCAATTTTAGATGAACCATTTGCAATAACATCATTTAAGTCTGCAAGAGCAGTAGAAAATTGATCTGCTCTTGTTTGAATACTATCAATAGTTCCCTGCAATAAATTTTCTTTAGATGTTGCATTAAAATCTATAGCTAATCCAGCAGATTGTTGACCCAATATTGCTGCTTGCATAAAATTACCAGTAATTAAAGCATCTTGTCTTTGAGATAATATATCTGCTCTTTGAAGATCATAATCTCTTAATCTTTTTGCTTCTTCAACTTGAAGTTTATATGCCTTAAGCTGATCATTTAATCCTTTAGTAATAACATTTTCATCTTTAACTCTTGCTTCAAGAAGCTTTTTGTATTGTTTTTGTTGTGTTGTTCCACTAAATACTGTACTGCTTCCTGTGTCTAAATTTGATCCTGATGCTGGTGGGGTACCTCCGCTAGTACTTGGTGCAACATAACTTGCTATTTCTTTAACTAAAGCAGCCCAATCTGAGGCTGGTATATTTGCAGCACTTTTTTTCATTTCATCAATAATTTGAGTTGGTATCTTCGAACCTTGTTGACCTGCATCTTTAAATAATTGTGCAACTTGAGCAAATGTTGCTCCATGCATTGCTAGTTTAGTTATCTGATCAGATAACGCTTTATCTGAAGTAGAATATGCATCAGATAAAATACTAAGTGCGCTTTGGTTATTTATGCTTTTATCATTTAAGCCTTTAATTGTATCAGCATATTGCTTTGAATGTGTGTCTAATGTCATGATGGTTTCAAATAAAGTTTTTACTTGAGTTGTTGCTTGTTGCCAAGCTGCATTAGTTTTTCCATATGCTGCTGCGTATCCTAAATCATTTGCAAATGCATTAGTTCCAGCATTTCCAGCACGTGCCTCTGTTGGCATGTATGCCACAACTGCACTTTCAGTTGATGTAGGTAATCCAGATTTTGCTCCAATTGCTTGTGGTTTTCCAGCCACTCCATTTAAAGCATCATATAGTTGTTTTGCTTTTTCTGGATCTATACCATTTATTGCCATTTGAGTAGTAACAAAAGATTTAGCGATTGATGCAGCATTTGTGGCATTTGCAGCAGTCATTGCATTTACAACTAATACTAATGCATTATCTTTTGGAAGATTTTTAATTGCATCTTTAATATTGTTCATATTAGTAGTTAATTGACTTAAAGGTGGATTTATTGAATTAGCTGTTGAACCTAATATTACTAATGGTTTTGCTTGACTTGATACCGTCCCGCCAAATAACTGAGCAGCATCAGCACTTGACTGAAATGTTGCTGCAGCTTGTTTTGCATGATCCGATTCAGCCTTCATTAATTCTTTAATTCCAGATATTGCTGCTCCTACTGCAGCACCTATTGCTGCACCTTCTGGGCCCATAAACATTCCTAGGCTTGCTCCAGATGAAGCACCAGAAGCAAGATCTGCAGCTACCCCACCTTTAGGCAACATGCTAGATAGCATCTGTCCACCCATCATAATTCCACTAGACAATCCAAATTTTGCCAAAGAACTCATAGAGCCAGAAGACCCACCCATAAATGGAATTTTGCTTGTAATTTTTGACAACAAATTACCAGAAGACAAGTTTTGTTCTTCTACTCCTAAAGTTGCAGAATTAACAAGCTGTCCACCAGCTTCAGATGCCAAAACATCTGCTTGCTTAACTCCTTGAGCATAACCTTCACCAAAATCTAAACCTAATTGTTCTGCTACCTTAGAAGGAGATGCACTCTTTTGAGTTCTTTTAACAGCATTAATAGTAGCATTTGTAAATCCGCTTGCTACTGCTTGTGCTTCTGTCATTCTGCTTTCTATACCTGCAAAATAACCAGTAGCAAGATTTTCGCCTTCAACTCTAGCTTCTGCTGCTGCCTGTTTTAATTCATCAAGATAAGCTTTCTTTTGTTTTCTAAAATCACTTAAGAATTTTGGAGTAATTGAAGACAATAGTTTAGGCTTGGCTATAGTTTCATAACCTCTTGCTGCTGTTTCTTCAGGAAATACTCTGGCGGTCATTGTTGCTTCTGCAACAAGTGCATTTGAGATAGTTCCTGGAGAAGTACCTATTTTAACTTTTCCAGATTTTACATCTGTACGAATTGCTTGCAAAATTCTTGTATAAACTTCTAATGCAGCATCATCTATAGGTTGTTCACCTAATCGTATAGATCTTGCAGCTTCTTCAATTTTTTCTTTACTCAACCCCGTTTTTATTGTTCCATTAAGTAAATCAGAAACTGTTTTGTCTACATAAGGCTTTAATGCTGGTCCAGCAATTTGTTCTAGTGTCTGGTTTTCTGGGTGTGTTACTCCTGCTAACTCTGATGGCATCCAAGGTTTTCCTTGACCTGGAAGTTTTTCTGGATGTGATAAGTGACCCAAATCCATCTGAGTGTACTGATTATAAACCTGTTGTGCATTTTTGTTTTTAATTAATGCTGAATCTAATAAACCAAATTCTTCAATTACATTTTGAGTAATTCTAACAATTTTTGGAAAATCTTCACCAATTAATGCAGATGCTCCACCTTGTATTGCTTTAGGTGCTGAATATTGTTTGTCACCTGTAGTAGGACTATAATAAACATATTTAAATTGATCTACATTACCTTCAGCATATTTTGGAATCTTTCCATTTATTGCTGCATTAAATAATGGCCAATATTTTTTAGTTGTATCTGCATCTACTACAAGTTCTCCAGGAGCAAGCATAGCGGGATATGTATCAACTTTTCCACTACCAGATCCTGGAACAATTCCTCCAGTTGCAAATCCTGGCAATTTCATCTGTTCATAAACTCTTGCACTATTTGCTACATCAGTTAATACAGCACCAAATCCTGTACCTTTACTTAAAGTATCAACCATTGTTTGTATATTTAATGTTAAATCTTGAATAGCTTTTGAAAGAAGATTTACTGCATCAACATCTCCTGCAATTCCTGTTGCAAACAATTGATTTGCATTTTGTGCAGCAATTAATTCTGGAGTTAAAAGTTGACCTAATGTTTTTCCACCTGTTGCTAATTGCTTTAAATTAAAGAATCCCTTTAATACATACCCAGCAAAGTTAGCAAATAAACCAGTTAACATGATAATTGGGCCAGATAGTGCAATACCAATTGCAATTGCGCCCATAACAGATTTTAATGGACCTGGTAATCCACTAAATACTTTACCTATTGCATTTCCAAAATCCATAAGTTTTGTGGCTATCTTAATAAGTTCTTGACCTACTGGATATAATGTTGCTTTAAATGATTCTAATGCTCTCTGATATCTAGCAGTTGGAGATTCTGTTGCTTGTTTCATTTCTTGATTTGCAAGTGTTGCTAATTCTCCAGAAGTAGCTCCTGCAATTTTAAGAGCATTTTGTGTTTGTGATCCAATTTTTCCAAAATTATCAAGGAGTGCAGATACACGAGCAAATTGAAATTTACCAAATAGTTTTTCAATTAATTGTTCTTTTACTAGTGGCGATAACTTTGCCATTCCCGCCTGCAAAGCTTCGATCATTTTAACAGGATTACCTTGAGTACTATCTTTAATTGCAGTTAAATTAATCCCATATTGCATAAACTCTTTTGATGCTGCAGAAGTAGGTGCAATCATAGATGCAACTGCAGACTTAACTGCGTTAGCAGCTTGTGCTGCTGGAATACCAGCTTCACGCATTGCAACAAGCATAACAGCAGTATCTTTATAAGTACCACCAAGTTGCTGCATAATTGGACCAACACGAGGAATTGCTTGGGTCATATCACCAAGTGTCATTGTTGTTTGCTTTTGAATATCTGACAAGAAGTTAACTGCATCCGCTAAATTGTATGTGCTTACCTTGTAAACATTTTGAAGCGCAACAACAGTATTAGTTGCATCTGCTGTGCTTACAGCACCTAGCTTTGAAAGACGCATTGTTTCTGCAGTTGTTGTTAAAAGATCTTGTCCTTGACGGCCCATAGCTGCAAAGTTTGCTGCTGCTTTAACAGTTTCTGTTTGAGCAATACCCATTGTCCCAGCAATTTGTTTTCCAAGATTTAAAACTTGGCTGGAAATTTGATTTAATTCTGTTTGTGATGGTGGAGTCAGACCTTCACCATAAAGTCTTTGTAGTCTTGTTAATTCTGTATTTACATCTTTAAATGATTTAACAGCTTCTTGACCAAATATCATAAGTGGTACAGACATACCAACTGTTAACTGACGACCTGCCCACTGAGTATTCTTACCCCAGTTAATTAATTCTTGAGATCCTTTTTTAACAGCTAATGCGTAAAGGTTTGCTTCATTTGCTGCAATCTTTGTAGCATTAGCAACCTTATCAATTTGAGTTGGGGTATATACAGAAAGAATTCCTTGTTTAGAAGGATCATTCATTACTACGGAATTTTGAAGTTTTGTTTGCTCAACTGCAAGAGCCTTCATTTGTGTTACTGCTTCAGAATTCTTTTGTTTGATTATATTGTAATATTCAGTAAGTTTTAATTTACCAGTTACTAAAGCCTGACCAAACTTATCTGTTTCTGATGTCATCATTACTGTAGATTCAGTAAATTGACCTGTAGATAGCATTGTTTGTTTAAACGATGCATTTATATTAGATAGTTCTTTAGCAAAGTTAGAGCTTACCCCAACTCCCGCCATATTTTTTTGAAGTAAAACAACTTGTTCTTGTAAAGATTTTATTTGTGCATTAACGGAGGAGAAGTCACCAAGGGCAACTATATTTAATTCAACTTTTGCCATTACTCATCCTCCCCCATTCGCATTACTCCAATGCCCTGATCTACGCCAAAGCCGTCTTGGTTTGCTGCAAAACCTTTAAGGTCAACAATATCTTCGTTGGCTGGAGATTGCTCTTCCAAATCCACACCGTTTATTGCTGCAATAAACTTTTTATCTTCATAATCTTTTTTCCTTGAAACATCAAGCAAAGCCATCAGTTCTTCAAGAGAAAGATTAGATTCCAACTCGTCAAAGTTTTTCCAATGACCTAGCAAGAATACTTCGGACTCTAAGGAGCGTAAGTCTAGTTCGTCCCAACTAGAGCTGCTCCCAGAAGGTTTGGGTCTGTAAGTTTCAATCCGCCAACAACTTCAAGGATCTTCATCATTGTTGGTACTTCAATTAATTCTTCAAACTTATCTTGATCTTTTGATAACTCTGGCTTAATTGATTCTAAGCATACCATTGCAGCTTTTACAAATACATTCATAGCTGCATCTGGGCTTTCATTTTCCTGTTCTTGCATGGAGTTAATAATCTCCATAAATTTTCTTAATTGCTTAATAGGCAATGGTCTAAGCTCTAGGGAACTCCCGTCGCTTAATTCAATTTCTAAAACATCATATACTGTTGTTGCCAAGTTATAGCTCCTTTGTTAGTTAGTTAAATTATACCAATATTATGCGTATAAACAAACTCAAGACCCCGCCATTTCTGACGGGGCTTGAATTCAATATTAAGTTGTATATTAAGTTTTATCTAATAATTAAATTAGAGTGTTCCCCATACACGGTCAATTACGACACCGTACTCAGAACCTGCATAGCTTTCCTTGCGATCATCTGGCAAGCAACGGAAATTCACTGGGAATACAGTTGCTGCATCACGCTTTAAGCCATGAGCTGTTGTATCAATTGAAACAACACGACGTGCGACATAGACACGCTCTTTGTTGCGCTTTGAAGACTTGCTTGCATCTCCATTGATTGTTCCTGGAGCATTACCAACTGCAATGAGAACACGCTCTACTGGAGCGTCTCCAAGTGCACCTGCTGCAAGAGCGAGAGTATTCTCAAGAGAATCTCCTGCTTGTACCTTTGTAGAGTCAAGAGCTGGAGATGCAGTAATTGCACTTCCTGTCTTATTTACATAGTAAGTATCCATCTGACCCCATGAAACCTGAAGGTTCTCAAGAGTTGCTTCAACGAGTTCTGTCTTCATCATAACCTTAAGAGTCTGCTTGAATAAACGAGCAGCATCAAGAAGTTGATCTACCATTACCTCACCATATACTGGTTCGTATGAAATCTCAAGTCCTGTTGATGTAAATCCAACTTCTCTGTAATCTGCTGAAGCAATAAGACCAGTACGAGCTGACTGTCCGCTTGGCAAAAGTGTTGCTAGGTCTGATGCTTCTGTGTTAACACGAGAATCGCCTGTAACTGTGCTTAAGAATATATCTGCTGCACCAACAATAACATTTTTTGTATTTGTAGCCATTTTTTTATTTTCACCACCTTATTTTATTTAGAATAAAAAAAGATAACAATTTACTTCCTCATAGGAAATCATAGCATTAAAGTGGTATAAGACAAATTTTAAAGATATCTGCCAGTAACTGGGTCTAAATCTCTAGAATATGAGTATGATATTGAGATACTGCCCAGCATAAATCCGCCCTCATCATGAAAAGCTTGGACTGGATCTGCTGAATCTAACTTAAAATAATGAAACTTAAATGGACTGGATTCTGACATTTCTAGTTGAACTTCTTTTGCTGACTTATCATATCTTCTAAAAACGTCTACTAAAAAGTTAATGATGGTTTGAATCTGATTTTGACTTCTTGAAACTATGCTGAGTGTTACTGTTTCTTCGTCCATCCACCAATTTACCCCCAAGCTTTTTTTTACTATATCATAAATTAAGTATGTTTTTCCTGGCAATAAATTGTTAAATTCTGGGACTTCTTGAGCAGGGATGATAGGAATCATGCCTTCATCAAATCCATCAGCATAATAATCATTATAGTCAAGCAACCCAGCATTTTGAAGTTCTTGCCATAAAACATTTCTAATGTCATAGAATGCTATTTTTGTATAATCAGCCATTATTTAATCTCCATCATATTTGCGCCTATAGAGTCAACTATTTGTTTTACCGCATATTCGACATCTTTTATTCCCGTTTCATTTTTGGTAAGAACCGAAGATGTTTCTTGAACTATTTTCTCATATAACCCCGAAGAATCCATAATTGATTGTGAATTTTTAATAAACCAATCATTCATATATGAGGTAAATGCATTTTTAACTGGTGCGCCTCCAGGATTTGCTATGTTAACAATCCTACCCGCTCTTATAAACTGAATTCCTTGTGTCCCCAGAAAAGCTAAAGTTCTTTTTGCCTCAAAAGATATTGCTACGCCCGATTCCATAACTTCTGCTTTTTGAGCAAAAATACTTCTTGTGCTTACATATTTACCTCTTTTTCCTGGCATAGTTAATTCTGCAGGAACTGGTACTGGAGTTTTTGATAATAAAAACTTTGAAGATATAGTTAAGTTTCCATTTAATATTGCAAGTCTTTCAAGAACAAATAATCTTGCTTTTGGATTTCCAACTTGCTTCCATTCATAAACGTGATGCATTTTTTTTGGAAAAGCAGAAGAGTAAGAATCCGTTGCCTTCATAAATCTTTCAGATAAAATTACAAAAGCAGCACGTGCAATATCCTCTAAAACTGAACTTTCTGTAAGTTGATTTATTGCTTCAACCTTCATTGAAATTTCATTATTTAAATTATTTAAACTTATTTGATCAATTGATAGTTTTATCATTTGTTTGGATTGGTACTCTCCTAAGCGTTGCTTCATAATATGAAACTTTTCCAAACGGATCAAGAACTGCATGCGATGCTATAACTTCAAAAACAGAATCTGGATTTCCATATCTATCTATTTCAACAAACACTTGTTGTCCATCGCTTGACTTGATAAAGTTTATTCTCCAACGCTTACTTAGAAGCTCTAAGCACTTCATCTTAAGCAAAAGACCTTCGTTATATTCTGCTTGAGCATTATTGCCTGCAGAAAAACTTTTGCCGTCTCCCTTTGAACTTGTTCCTCTTGCTTTAAATGGTTCAATTTTGCAAGGAATTGTTCTTTCATAAACCCACTCTCTTGTAATTGCTCCAGAGTTTGAATCTTGTGCATTTTGTTGAATATAGACTTCTGCAGTCATATTCATTATAGAACTTATCATTGAATTTAACATTATATGATTATGATATTAACGTTACGGTATTGATCCAAGATGTTATCTACGGTTACATTACCAGTACCATTAAATGCTCCCCCTGCCATTTCAAATGAAATTTCTGAAAGATTAACTTTACTTAAATACTTATTTCTCCAATTAAAGTCATTTGCAAGAATATCTCCAACTAACAGCATTGCTGCAATTTTAATATCTTCTGGTACATATTTATAACCAATTTGGCCTTGGAATTTATATCTGCTGCCAGCTCTAAATCTTCCATAGTATAGAACCAATGGGTCTACTTGATTATCATATCTTACATCCCAGCCTTGATTTACAATTCTAATTGCTCTACCTGTTGGGCTTATCTCAAGTGTAAAACCAAATGTATTAAGATATGGATCTACAGTATTATCAATTACAAGTATGTCGTTTTCCCAAACTTTATCAAGAGTTAAAGCTTTTTCTGTTAACTCTGCAGCATCAGAACCTGTGCCAAATACTTCTTGTGAACCATAATATGTAGAAAATGATTGACCAGTATAACCATCAATAATGGTTCTTGCAAGCTTTTCTGCTGCAGTAATTTTTTCAGGACTTTGATAATTTAACTCATATGGAGTAGAACCAAATCCCATAAAATCTATAATATCGCTTACAGTAGCATATACCTGACTTACTCTATAGTAATCATATTGAGTAAATGCTACAGAGCTTATGGTATATGTCCATACAACTTTTAAGACTCTTGTTACATTTGTTAAAGAAGGGGTAAGCATATATGAATATATGCCTTCTGGCTCCTCATCAGTTGCAACACCAGTAAAGCCAGGAATTGGCGATGTATCATCATCTGCATCATAAATAGTTACTAGTGGCGGATTATCTGCCTGCACTAAAACATTATCATTAAATACATTTAGGTGTATTTTTTCCTGCGTACCTCTGGTTATATCTTGCAATTGAATTGCCTCCTATTATGCGTAGAACTCCTGAGCTTCTCTTGGAGTTGCTAAGCGGAATCCCTCTTGGGTGTCAAATATGCGTTGTGCATCTGACTCTGACATAGCCACAAATGGGTGTGTATCTGTAAAAGTATAACCCATAGCTTGATATGAGTGATTACTTCTTTCCATCTTTACTAAAACTGCGTTTTGTGTCTTCATAATTTTGTTTTCTTTCTTCTTGGGTGTTTCTATTTCTACTTTTTCATTAGAACTTAATTGATTATACATCTGATATGTAACACCCTCTTCTTCAAAAAGGGCAACAATCTCTTGCTTTGTTTTAGCTTCTTTTACATCAACTCCAAAAGAGTCTGCAACTTTTCTTAAATCTGAAATTTTTAAATCTGTAAATGACATTTATTTTCCTCTCGTCATTGTTAATTATAGCAGAAAATACGTAAGGGAGATATCTCTATCTCCCCCACGTTTGCATCTAATTTAAAATTAGAATGTATATGCTCCGTTACCACCCTTGACGTTAGCACCATGTGTTACGGAACCAAAGTCGCCTGAAGCTACTGAGCCTGATACCTTGACGTTCTTAACGATGACGTGTGCATCGTAGTTTTCCATTGCTGCACCAACACGAATGAAGAGGGTATACTCAATTGTATCCTTCTTTGGTTGGAATAGACGATAGACAGTTACATCACGCTTGATACCGATGATAAAGTTCTGTGGGAATGTCAAGTGGACATCTCCATGAAGACCTGAAGGAGTATTATAATCTCCAGCAAGTGTCTCATCCATCAAAGGAACGTTGATAACGGGAATACCGAAAGCAAAAGGAGTCGTAGTACCTGGACCACCATCGTTAGCAGCAACATCACCACGGATAACGCCAGAAGCGATATCGAATGGAGATACTACTGTTGAAGTTGTGAGGTTGTATAGGTAATCTTGTACCAAGTTCGATCCTGTGAAGAAGCGAAGTTGATTACGACGTTGCTTGTACTTACGTGGGAGGGTCTTAATTGCAAGGTTGAATACTTGCTTGTCAAGTCCTACGCCCTGTGCGTCAACAACGTGAGCGTTGTCTGTTGCGAGTTTACGGAAACCCTTGAACGCAGAAAGCAAACCTGAACCAGTGCCTGTACCATTGATCAAAACATCCTCAATGTCGTTACCAGCTTGGGTAGCCATCAAACGTGCAATGTGATCTTCCAAATCTGGACCCTCAAGGTTATCCTCAAGAGACTCAGATGAAAGCTCCCAATCAAGACGAAGCTTGCGGGTTGTTAGTGAGATCTTAGCGAAAGTTGCTGCTGCATTTGTGAACTGTGAATTGTCAGCATTAACATAATCACGAGGATTATCTTCCTGTGCAACTGTCATAATTCTTTGTCCTACTGCAACACGATCAATCTCTGTTGTGTTTGAACGCATGCGAATTGTACGAGCTGCCTTAGCAAGAATCGTTGCATCCCACATGTAATCAAGGAAACGATTAGCCTGATCTGGATATAGTAAACCAGTACCTGAGAGGGTACGTCCGTCACCTGAAAGATCAGAACCTGATGTTCCGAGATTTGTTGTATCTATTACTTTTTGTAGAAGTTCATTACTCATTTATTTATTTCACCACCTTATTTTTTCTAGATTATTTAGTTAAGCTATTAACACCGAGGAAGTGTCCTTGCCATATACTTTTTTGTATTTTTGTTTCCTCCATTGACCCGTTAAGATCACTGGACTTCTTAACTGCGGTTGCAGACTCAAAACCCTTAAGGGCATGGTCAACGTACTCTATCTTTCCGTACATATCTGCAATCGTCTTCTTCATTTCTTCGTCCTTTTCTGCCATCTTAGCCTTGACATCATCAATAGCCTTTGACATTTCCGCTCTGGTTTCCTCTACCATACGGTATACGTCTTGAACAGTAGCAGCCTGAGTTGCATAATTCTTTTCTAGTGAATCAGTCAGGAGGCTCTTAAGATCAGTTACCATTTTTGTGAAATCAAGTGTGTCCTCAACCTCTGAAATAGCAACAGCTTTTTCAATTGCCTCTCCTGCATCAACTGCTGTTTCATCAACAGCAACAACTGCATCTGCAGCTGGAGCTTCAACTTCGGTAACTTCTGTTGTTACTTCTGTATTTGTTTCTTCTGTCATTTCATTACCTCCTTCATTTTTCTTAATCGCACTAGTTACATCTATAGGCGAAACCTTTTTTGCTTTATTTTGATCTGGATAAAGATTAATAGCTGAAGAACTATCAATTACATTTCCTGGTGCTGCTGTTTCTAAAGCACCGTGATCTGGACCTGGAGCATCGTCCTTCTTAAAATATGAATCAATTACTTTTTCAATTGCTTCAAACTTTTCTACATCTGATTGTTCTACCCATCCAATGTTAGTCATTGATGTTCCGCATACAACACAATCTTTTGAAACAGATGTTGTTGTTGATGCTACTTCATCTTGCTTACACCAGAACACATTCTCTGTTACTACATTTGCTGCCATCTTTTGAATAGAGAAAAAATTAGCAAGTGGATTTGCAGGAGAATCTACTAATGAAAGTTCATGTAAATCATAGTTATGAATTACTCTTCTTTCTTCTGATCCGTCGTCTGCTTTTTCCATCTTTGCATCTACGATATTCCCGCCAATTGAGAAGCCCGAGTATGTTCCATCAAGAACTTTTTCCCATGCATCCTGTGCACCCTTTGAGATGTAGGCAGTTACATAAACACCATTATATTTCTTTCCAGTACTCTTATCAAAGAAAGAGTCTTCCTTAAAATCAATCATCTTACCAACAGCAGATGGTCCGTGCATTTCACGAATATTACCTCTGAAATTTTCAAAGGCTTTCTTGCTTGCTTCAGATGTTACAATGTCTCCGTGACGATCAACGTTGTCTAATGACGCAAATCCCGAGACAGTTCTCTTCTCCTTGTTTACCTTTGCAATTGGAAAGGACAAGGCCATTGATGATTCGCTGTTTTGCCAATAAGTCTTTTGAATATCCATATGTAAATAAATAGTATCACTAATTATAATGAACTCATAATTATCAGTTAATACTAATCCTGTTTTCTACCTTCTCCTTGAGCATTTCTGGCACTATTTGTTTTATCAGTAGCATTTACTTTTCTTTCTTGATCCCTAGCTCTAGTGCCTTTTTCTTGCATCTTCATTTCAGCCCCGTCTTTTGCATTAAGGTCAAGAGGCTCATCTCCACCAGCAATTGGGGCAAGACCCATTCTCTGACGAACTTCATTTGGAAGGATAACCTTATCAACCAAATATGCACTGTCAATTCTTGATTGAGTTTCCTCATCTGTAAGTGCCAATTCATTGAATCTAAGCACAAAAGCGTCTGTAAATTCTTTAATAATTAGATTTAATTTATGCTCTAATTCTTCCTGCATAGGACGACAAACTTGCTCTTTAAATGTCTTATCTGCATCTTTTGCATTAGCCAATGAAACACCTGCAGGCATACCAATTTTAGAAATTGGGACTCTATGGGCAATAAGAATACGATCTCTGTTTTCTACTGCGTATTGATTGAATGAAGAATCTTGAATTCCCGCCTCAACTGGATCCATCTTAAATTCAACACGACCCTGATCTCCATCTGAAGGAAGCGGGATGTAAAGAGTTCTATGGTTTCTGCCCTTAAGTCCTGTTTGGAAAAATTCAAGAAGTTTACGCTCTGAATCAGCAGTTAACTTAGCACCCTTAACTGTAATGATATAACGTGGAACTGCTTTATTCTCAAAATAATCTAAGTTAAATCGCTGTGCAAATTCATCACCAGCAACTGCATTCTTTGCAGAAAGAATATCTGGAATTCCATAGTATGTATTTGATGGAGTAAACTTTTTAAAATGAATTACTTCATTTGGTTGTGGGTCTGTACCAATTTGATCTGGAGTTGTTGTATCTCCAAAGTTTCTAAAGAATGTGTAACGGTTATATACAACTTGCACAAAACCGTCTCTGTGACGGCGTATACGCATTGTTGTTACTGGGATATGACCTAAGTATCCAATCTTTCCAGTAGCCGTTCTACCGACTTCTAGATAGGCATTACCAGTGGCTTCTAGGTCTGTATAAACCTTCTTCATGTTTTCTAAGAAAGAGTCGTCTGAGTTCATTGACTCAAGATATTCTCTTAACTCTACTTTACCTGCTTCAATTTTTGTACGAAGTTTATCAAGCTTTTTTGGATCATCAATTACATCTTGAACTTTTTGTGTAACTTTAAATGTTTCTTCAAATTTATATCCTAGTCCAACTACGTTGGCTACCTTTGCATTAACTGCTGAATGATGATATGGAGATATATCATAAAGCTGTGCTAAATAAAGCATGTTATATGGAGGTTGTACAATTTGGAATAATGAATAACCAGTTAAATCAAGTGGATCAAGTTTCTTAGATTTTGCATCATCCATACCTGTAAATGCTTTTTCTAATCTAGATGCTTTGCGTCTAAAGTTCTCTCCAAGTCCCTCCGACTTTTTGATTTCATCCCACGACTTAGAGAACGGGTCATCAAATGCTTCTGAAGATCCATTACCAATTCCAAAATCAGTATTAGATTTAACTTGTACTACATTTGACTCATCTTCATCATCTAAAATACTGACTCTGTGATCCATTATGCAAGCCCCATTTCTCTTACTTCTTTAACATATTCCATCATTGCTGGAAGGTCTTGTGAGTCTGGAATCATTCCCATTTCCCCACGAGCTTTTTGTTCTGCTAACTCTTCGTCTGTAACGTGGCGATGGCCAGAAAAGAAAATAGGCTTTCCTTCATCTAAACCGTAATGTTTTGCAGCATCCTTCAGCTTTTTAATCTGACGAATATCCCCACGAATGGACGGGATTGAAAGATAGCCACCCTCATCATCCATAACCAAGGATTCATCTGGCATCTGCCATAAATATAATCCCCAATTAACTTCCTCAACAGGCGTTATTTTCATCTTTCCCATATAGGTATACTACCATTCTTTTAGTTGAAAACGTAATTTTTGAACATTTGACTGCTATTTTTTTAAACTATTCCCTGCCCCATTTAACTTTATTCCAAACACGTTCGTGAGCATAATAAAGAATAATCTTAACAACTAACTCTATACCAGAGGCAATAAATGCCAATTTAGCTTTGTGAGTTAATTCATAAATAATTATCCAAGAGATTAGATTGCCAAAAAATCTCCAACTTACTGCTTTTAAAAATGATCTTGCATGTGATACCCACATAATTGGTTTCCTATCCACTGGTGTTGCCCATAATCTTTCTTCTGCATCTCCTATGCCTTCCATTCCCGCCCATATAAACTTAAAGACCGAGTTGCTTGCGTTTTTCAGTAGCTGAAATAGCTTCAATGTCTGCTCCTAACGATACTTGTTCAATCTTATATCCTACATCTCGCCCATATACAATGTTAGTAATATTAGGCATTTTTACAACCATTGCATCTTTCATAAAATAATCTTGTGCAATATAACCCTTAACTTGATCAAATGTCAATGGATCTTTAGGGCTTGTGTTATATGTATTTCTAACCCCAAGCATTACTTGATCTGTTCTTTTTTCCGCCTCTTCATATAAGGCATGATGTCCTTCATGCCATGGTTGATATCTACCCAACATCAAAGTTGTTGGTGCTGACCAATCGTGTAAATTAAATTTATTAATAATATAAATAGATTTTTGGTATGCATCCATATCATGCGAATCAAACATAGTGTCAAAATTATCTGGCTTTACAAACATTTTATTTGTATCTTCAAAACGACCTTCTTCAATTGTATTCATCCAAACAAGTATATCTGGCTTACCAAAGGATTCTCTTGTTTCTGGTGTTGGGCAAATAAAATCAACAACAACATTAAGTCCTTGTTTAGAAAGCATTTTTGCTATCTCTCCCATGCGACGGGAATGTTCAATACGATCTTCAATAGTAAAACCAAGATCTGAGTTTATAGTTGATCTTACATAGTCTGCATTTAAATGCACTGCATTAATTCTATCTGCAAGGGCAGTTGCAAGAGTTGTTTTACCACTTCCTGGCAATCCTATAATCTGCACTATCATATATCAAACCCTTTAGAAATAATATCATCAAAACTATTTTTAAATATTAAATTGCCAATCTCAGAAGTATTTTTAAAAGTTTCAAAATCATATTCTGGAAAAAATGGAGCAATTTTATCTGCTGTTTCTTGAGAAATTACACTTTTCCAATAATTAACATTTCCAGTATAAAGCCTCTGAGAAAAATGTTTTTTAACGTTTTTAATATCAATTATTTCTATATTAGCTCCGCATAAATCATTTAATTTGTTAATTTCATTTTTATCTTTTACTAATATTTTGTCAAAATTTATTACATTTTGACCATTAGACCAATCATTTGTTATTGATCTTAAATTATTAAATCTTTCGGATAAAACATAAGATATAAAAAGTTCAGAATTAGGATCAATGCTGCGTAAAATCATTTCGTCGCCTTCTATTTCTGGACACCATCTTAAAAAATCTTTTATTGAAGACATAACTTGACTTTCACTTCCAACTATTCTATTTTCATCATATGCTTTTTGAAGTTGATCAAATCTAACTTTAATATATTTTAAAATAGAAACTGCTTGCCCAAGTGGGTGTCTTTCTGCTGTTATAATTTTATATTCTTGACCCAATGCTTCAGACCAGTCTTGCTTTTTGCCGTGCCCGCCAAAAATATGATCTTCTATAAAATTTTTTTCTGGATATTTTAAAAATTCTTTTTTAATTTTTTCAAAAGTAAATTCTTCTTGAAAATCTTTTACTATTAAAAATGGTATATTTAAAGATTTTGAAATAGAATTTGCAAGCATATGTGTGCCAGTTCTTGGTGGCGTATTTATAAAAAATTTTTTAGTCATAGTTATATTCCTTTGGTGTATACCAGCTATATCTTGCTCCATTTTTTAAATCAACTTGTGAATATTTTTCAAAAATTTTAATTTTTTTAAAATTATCTGGATTATTAATAAAATTATTAAAATTTTCTTTTATTGATATTGGAAATTTTGATTCATCATATAAATCATATATAGAATTTCTATAAGATTCTTTTATATTTTCTTTTATATTATCATAAAGATGATAACATGGAATTGTTTGATTTGGAAAAACTAAAGAGAATCCATCACCTAATAGGTTTATAGTCTGAACTATTTCTTCTTCCATAAAAATAACATTTTTATCCAAATGATTATCTAATGCGAAATGTTTATTGCCGAAAGCAAAATTTGCATTAAACTTTACACAAGGAATAAATTTTTTATTTGTCTTAAGACTGTCTGGAAAATCAGAAATCATGTAATCTGTCCATCTAGGTATTTTTGTTGTATTGTCCCAAAATTCTTTTTGAAACACAGGATACCCTGGACTTTTTCTTACTAAAATTCTTTCACCGTTTGAACTATGAAGAAATGGTGCGAGATATGCAGTCAATATAGTTTTTTTGTTTTTAGTTTCTTCTAACGCTTGATCATACATTTTTAACAATAGACTATCCCAGTTTTTTGTAAAATGTGTATGTGAATCTATTTGCAATATATAATCTTGATTGTCATACATTGAGGCTGCGTTATGTCTGCCCAAGCCTACCCCAACATTAGTTTTAACGTCAAAATGTTTTGTTTTTATATTTTTATATTTTTTTATTTTTTTTAAAAAATTTAGATAATATGATTCATCTGTCATAAACGCTATTCCAACATGTATATCTTTTGGATTTGATGCATTATTAAAAATATCTTGTATGGTATAAATTAACTGATTATCTGTTAAAGTTGGGATAGATATGTATATTGACATATTAAAACCTTTCTAGTTATTATATTATATCACATGGTATAATATATATGCATGCTAAGGGAAAGAAGTATTTAAATGAGTATTTATGTGTCAATTCCGTGTTTAAATTACGATCAAGAATTAATAAAAACAATAAGATGCATTAATGATAATAGTTCTGGTAAAAATAAGATTACTATAGGAATAGCTATAATTGGAAACGAAGATTTTATGTCTTTTATAAAAGAGCAATTAATTAAATATAAATATACAAATGTAAAATTAAGTTTTTTTAAATTTGAAAATAATATAGGTGTTGGAAAAGGTAGACATCTTGCTTATTCAATGTATAATAATGAGGATTATTTATTGCAAATAGACTCACATACTTTTTTATTAAAAAATTGGGATAAAAAATTAATTAATATACACCGTAGAGCAAAAATTGTTACAAAAAATAAATTGGTTGTTCTTAGTGGTTTACCTCCTGCTTATGGATATTTTAATGAACAAGCAGAAAAATCTTTTTGGCATCATAAACAATGTAAATATCCACAATATTTAAATAATGATTATTTAATTAATTCAAGCAATAATAAAGATTTTTATAAAATTAAAAATAAAATGTATAAAGAAATGATTCCTAAGTTTATAGATAATAATTTTAATAAATTAAGAAAAGAATCAAAAACTAAAAAAAGATTAAGCAATATTTATCCATTACATAAAATTTCTGCTGCTTTTATGTTTGGCGCAAAAAATTTTGCTTACAATATTGGCTTGGAATCAAATAGCATTTTTTGGGAAGAAGAAATATTGCAATCTATTAACTTAATAAATAATGGTTTTTCAATTTGTTTTTATAATGGTAAAATACCTTTGTGTCATTATTATTCAAATGAAATGAAAAAAGATAAATTTGGAATCAGATCTTTTGCTACCGATATTATTGATGAAAAAGAATTATATAAAAAAATGGCAGAAAAATGGTCAGCGTTTATGAATAACAAAGAAAATCAATTAAAAATAAAAAAATATGAAAAATATGCAGATGTTGATTTAAATATTGGTGCAAATAATAAAAACTTTATACCTAAAAAATTTAATAAATAATTTAATTGCTTGAAGATTCTTCATTTAAATCAAAAATAATTCCTTCTCCTCCATGAGCAATACTTTTACTTTTGCTTATATAATCATCAAAAAGAATTTCTGCAGCAGAATGATCATATTCACCATCTTCATGAGGATAAACCCTAATTCCTGTTCGATATTGATTTGCTAAATCAATTTTTTTATAAAACAAGTTTGCTTTTTCATCATAATACAATCCTCTTTGATTTATAAACTCATCTTTTCCTGTTACATCAACTATAATAGGAGAACTTAAAAGTATTGCTCCAAACCTTTCATCACATTTAAAAATTTCTTGAACTTTTCCATCTACTATTACTGCTAACGAAACCATATTTTCCATATTAATTCTCCTCTAATCTAACTATTACTTCTCCCCATTTTCCTAACGGGCAAGATGCATTTGGAAGCTTAGTTTTTGCTTCCATAAAACATCCACATTTTTTACATTGCTTAGTTAATTTAATTAATTCTGGACAAGAATTGCATATGTCCATTCTTTCTTTTGCAATTTCATTTTGAACTCTTCCAATATTTTTATTAAAAAGATCCCAAGGTCTGGCTGGTCTATCTGTCATTTAACTATTCCTTAACACAATCATGATGATAAAAATCAAAAAGCTCTTGTTTCTTTTGTTTTCCTATAGCCCTACAGTATTCTTTGCCGTCTTCCATCATAATAAATGATGGAACCATAAAAACCTTTAAGCTTTTTGCCAAATCACTACTGACCCCAGCTTCGTGGGTTTCTACAACAACATCTTTATTATCCTCAAGAAATTCATAAAAATCAACTGCCATTGCTTGAGAATGCTCACAATTTGTACCAAAAAAAGCAATCATTTTTTTCATATATTTTCTCCTATACTATTATATCAGATATCTGTTATTGCCCAGTTATTCTTTTTTGATGATCTGGAAACTCTTTCCCATTAGGGAAAATGCCCTTAAAATATTTTCTTCCTGTTCCAGCTAAAAGGGGGTTTTTTATTCCTTTTTCAAGATTTTCTTTAAAATCCCCCGATTGTCTTTCATATTCAGCCCTAATCATTGAAGCTCTTTCAAGTTGCATTGTATTATCATCAAAAAAACTTTCAGCTTCAATTAATTTAAAATTATCAACATAGTATCTGGGAATAGGAATAAAAGCAGACAACCAATCACCTTTTTTTATTTTTATTTTTACCCCTGGTGTAGTTACTTGTAAATTAAAAGTAAACCCTCTTCTTAAATTATCTGTTTCTACAACACCAGTCATAACATGTAATCCAGGAATAAAATAATTTGGTGGTTGAATAGTCATTAAATTTACTCCTGGTGGTGTTCTTAGATGAAAATGATTAGATACTGAAAGTATACCCGATTCAAAATTTGTAAAAAAATTTTGTATATCAGTTTTACTATCATGTTCTTGTGCACCTTTTAAATCTATCAAAACTTTTTGATTGCCACCTGGATAGAACAATGTAAAATCTTTTGTTGATTTTATAACAAATCCATATTGATTTGCTATTGTTAGTGGTAAACAAAGATATGCGTGATCACGAAATTGATCTCTTTGACTTTTACCAATTAAAGATTCAACAACGTCAGAAATTTTCCAATTATTATTTTGTTCTAAATTTTTATCGTCTCCATAAAAAACTATAGTATTTTCTGGAACAAAATTATTTTCTTCATTAATATATTTTGACATTTTATAAAATTATTCATCCTTTTTCGAGTAACCTAAATACTTCTTTTTAATCCAAATTTTAGATCTATAATATCCATAAGACACTGATCTTAACTCTTGATTTATCCATACATCTTTTGCTTCTAAAGAATTAAAGTATCTTGCAATCCATGTTGATCTTTTTATTGGAAGATATTGTGCTAATGGGGTTCCTTTTTCTATAACACCCGTCCAACCTTCTTTTAAAAAGAATGGCAATTTTCCATTGCCATGGAAAATATCGCTTTCTACAATTCCAGTGCTAGTTACAAAAGGCAATTGATATTGATTAAATGGATGAGTTATTAAAAGACTCCATTTTTTTGGCAAACCTATGCCCCATGGTGAATTCCAAACCATTTGATTAAAAGAATAACCTTGAGGTCTTGGAATAGTATAGCCTAAGTCTGCTGGCCTTTCTTCTATTAAAGTATAAGGATTTTCTGAATAATCTTCTACCCATTCTCCATTTTCATTTTTTATCACATATCTAAATTTTATTACATTATTTTCATTTTCATATATTTCAACGCTTCTCCAAGACAAAAGAAGATATCCAGAAACTAATGGGTCTAAAAATGGCATGCATGTTTTCATACCAGCAATTCTATCTTCTTTTTTCATAATATTTAACTTGCCAGTTGTTCTGCTAAGAAAACTTTCACCTTCAGTCCACCAAGAAGGAATTTTATTATCTGCTGGACATGGTTTTTCTATATCAAAATCTTTACCATGTTGATATTGATTACTATTTAATTTAAATTTTATAGTCTTCAAAGCTTACTCCTTTTTTTATAAATATTTTTTAACATTTCTATATCTTTCTCGATAAATCCCACCTTTAAGTTGACCACCTGGTGTCCTTGCATCAATGTATTCTCTTGTTATTTGATGAGTTTGATGAACAAAATCAATTGGAACTTTATTGAAAACTTTAGATTTCCAACCTTCTTTTTTAAATGGAATTATTTGTGCTATTGGGGTTCCTGCTGGAATAAAATTTTCATCATTTTTTTTCATTATAAAAGGAAATAATACACTAAAAGGAAACTTATCAGTATCAACTACACCACTAAGGGTATAGAATGGCAAATATGAATAATTTAATGGATGAGTAAATAAGCATCCATACCCAGCGGGTGTTTTTATCATATAAGAACAGTTCCATTTAAATATATATTTAAAATAATCATCTGAAAATGGAAATTCTGGAGCTTGTGTTGCAGGGTGCATTTGTATTACATTAACCACATTTTCAAGAACTGCTTCTTTATTTGCTCCATAAATTTCTACACTAAATTCTTCTTTTTCTTTATCATATTTAAAATGATAATTATATTTAGTTACAACCATGTAACCAAGACTTAGGGAATCAAGAACAGGAATACATTTTTTCATAGAAAAATCTTCATGCCCATCACCAATATCTACAATCAAAGGGGTATCTTTATACCACTTTGGTATAACCTCTGATGCTCTTTTTATATCAACTTCTATATCATTATAGTTTTGATTTTCTTTAATTAATATAAAATCAATATTTCCAGGTTTTGATGGGTCTAAGGATGTTTTATTTTTAAATCTTTTTTTTATCATTATTTTCTTTCATGTGGAAAAGTTTTAAATATACTTGTATCTTTAGGGTCAACAAACTTATTATTTAAATAGACCCAACCTATCTTTACATCAGATCCTGATGGTATTTTAACAATTTTAGGTTCACTTAATAATATTGCTGCCATTTTAGGTTGACAATGAATAATGTCAACAACAGCATCATCTAATACAAAAGCTATATTTTCTGTTATGCTATTTTTAATTGGATCTGGGGCTAGTTTTGCTTTTCTTAATAAATCAAGATTATATTTTATTTTTTTAACAAAGTTTATTTTATCAAAAATAGCAGACCTTTTATTTTTTTTAAACTCTTTATATACCGACATATACTTATTATATACCTAACTACTATATAGTGTCAAATTATTAAGAAACTGAGAAATTGTCAACTATTAATGTTTGACTTGGGCTATATGTTGTTGGAGCAACTAATATTCCATGAGTTTTTGTTTTTACAGGAGATGTTACTGTTTGAGTTTGATCTGATCCTATTTGATTTGTGTAGAGATTATTAGAATAAGCTCTAATAGTTACGTTGTTTCCACTTAAAATTGTTTTAAATCCTACTGCAGCAGAAGATAAAGCAAATGTTACAATATTGCTTATTGTTCCTGCTACTGATTGAATTATATTTACACGTGGATTGTCAACACAATTACAACTATAATATGTAACTGCGTTATATGTTGATGGGCTATAGGAGTAAGTTGTATAAGCTGGGACATATGCGTTATAAGCACTGCATGAAGCAGAATAACCACAACAATTTCCTAAATTATAATAAAAAATTTGAGCTCTGCAGCATGTTGATCCACCACAAAATGAAGAAGAACAAGGAGTTTGGTATGGATATGAACAAGATGATGCTCCGCATCCACGAGCATAATAGTATCCAGCATAGTTTCCTGGGTTATAACATGAACAGTTAGTTGTATAGGTTGAGCAGTTTCCTCCAGATGCTGGCACATATGTTGAATTTGTTACATATGTAGCAACATTTGATGTATTAGCACAAGTAGAACAAGTATTATTGTTATCTAAATAGCTTGCCCACCAGTTATTTGAATCTGTTACCCAAAATGCAGTACCCGCACCGTATGTAACTCCATCAATACCTAGTGTAACGTCTGTTTTTGTAAATTGAAGAGTTGCTAGTGGGTAAACAGATGCATTACTAGAAGTTACGGCAGCATTTGATGTAATTCCCCAGGAACCCCTAACAGTTTTCCACGGAACAGAACTTGTTCCGCCACCAAAACCTAAAGATCCATTTGATCTATTAAAATTATCTAAAATGGATGCTAATCCTTTTAATCTTGAAACTACTGATTCTCTTCTTAAATGTTTCATTATGCTGTTGTATCCCCTGTCAATAACCAAGTATTTGCTGCAATTTTTATACATGTCATAGTGCTGTATTGTACTCTTGATTTATAAGCAGAATCTGTTGCAACTAATGTGGCTCCTGAACCTGCTGCTGTAGTTATTTGACCTGTTCCATATTGAATTATATCAACATAATCTCCTATGGCAAAGCTTGAATCAGCAGTATCTGATGGAACTGTTAAAGTAATTGCTGACGATCCAGTAAACTTAACCATGTTATATTTATCTGTTGAGCTTGAAATAGTTCTTGCTGTTGTAGCATCTGTTACAAATGTATATGTTGCATTATCTTTTGAGTTTATTTGTGTTTGAATTGCAGAAGTTACACCATGAACATATCCAAGTTCTGTTGATGTTGTTGTTCCTATAGATGTTGTAGATGGAAGTGTTACAGTTCCAGTAAATGTTGGTCCCGACAATCTTGCAATTGCTGTATCAATATACGTTGCATTAATTGCTGTGCCGTTCCATGTACCAGCAGTAATTGTACCTACAGATGTAAGTGATGATCCCGTAACTGTTGCATTTAATGAAGATCCTGTCAAAGTTCCCGCTGCTGCAGTTATTGTAGCGGAAGCACCTAGGGCTATTAAAGTACCATTTACAGTTATGCTTGAATTTGTTAACTTATTATTAGCAATAGAACCAGCAAGCATGGTGTTTGTCACAGTACCTGTGTCAGTTGTATAAACTCCATTTGTTACTGTAGCTGCATTTCCAACATATTGTGATGCTGAAAGAACTTGAGTTCCTGCAATCTTATAAACCTTACCTGAAGCAATGTCTATATTTTCAGATGAAGTTAATGATCCTGTTGATGAGTACCAGTTAAAGGTTTTATCTGTAGTACCCTTAATTGTAATTCCCGCACCATTTGCAGTTACATCTGTTGGAGTAGCTGTATTGGAAATAACAAGAACTTGTTCTGTTGTGTTAAGGGTTGTTGAGTTAATTGTGGTTGTTGTACCATTAACTGTCAAGTTACCACCAACTGTTACGTTACCAGTTGTTGAAAGTGCTGCTGCGCTTAATGTTCCAGTAAATGTAGGGGATGCTGCTAGGGCAACTGATCCTGTTCCTGTTACTGCAGATATTGATGTTCCGTTAATCTTAAATGAGTTACCAGTTCCAGCAGTATCAAATGTTTTATTTGTAAATGTGTCTGTTGTAGCACGACCAACTAATGTATCTGAAGATGTTGGAAGTGTTAAAGTACCTGTATTGAGAATTGTTCCAATTGTTGGAGATGTAAGAGTCTTATTTGTAAGAGTCTGTGTTCCAGTTAATGTAGCTACTGTTGAATCTATAGCAATTGTTACACCTGAAGAACCATCAAATGATGTTCCTGAAAGTCCCGTTCCAATTGTAAGGGCGTTTGTAGTAGATGATTTTACAGTAATTGCTGCAGAACCATCAAATGCTACACCGTTAATATTACGTGCTGTTGCAAGATTAGTTGCAGTATCAGCATTACCAGTTACATTACCAGTAAGAGCACCAGTGAATCCTGTTGAAGTTACAGATGTAAGACCCGCAAGTGTGGTTGATGAAGCTCCAAGTGCGATTGCTGTTGTACCAACAGTAACGCTTGAATTAGTCAAACCAGCATTTGGGATTGTTGCAACTGAGCTAATTACACCAGAACCAGAGGTTGTAACATATCCAGATGTTGTAAGTGGAAGTGTGACTGTACCTGTAAATGTTGGTGATGCTGTTGTTGCAATTCCTGTTACTGCACCTGTTGAACCATTTACACTAAGTACACCTGTATTGGCAATTGTTACTGCTCCCGAACCATTGTATGAGGTTCCTGAAAGACCAGTTCCGATTGTAAGTGCATTTAGGTTAGATCCAAGGGATACGCCTGAAATTGTTGAGTTTGTAAGTCCTGAGTTTGGAATTGTTGCTACGCTTGAAACTACTCCACCCGAAGTTGTTGTTACATATCCTGCAGTTGTAAGCGGGAGTGTAACAGTTCCTGTAAATGTAGGAGAAGCATTTGTAGCAAGTCCTGATACAGATCCACCAAGTGAAACTGATGTGCCATTTATGCTAATTGAAGAATTTGTAAGGCTTGAGTTACCAATATTAGATAGTGTATTAGTAGAACCTGAAATAGACTTATTTGTAAGTGTATCTGTAGTTGCACGTCCTACAAGTGTATCTGTGGATGTTGGGAGTGTAAGTGTTCCTGTATTGCTAATTTGAGCAATTACTGGAGAAGTCAATGTCAATCCCGCCACAGTTGAAGCGGTTGCACCGAGTGCTACCAAAGTTGAACCAATTGTGACTGAGTTGTTTGCAAGTTGTGCATTTGAGACACCAGCATTTTTAATTACTACATTTCCAAATGTTACGGTAAATGATGCTGAGTCAAATGATGCAATTCCTTTATTTGATGTGCTTGCAACGTTTTGAGCACCTGTTTGGTAGCCAGTTACACGACCATAAGAATCTACTGTAATTGCAGAAACAATACCATTTGCAAGGTTTCCGCCTGTAGTGTTTGTCTGTGAAACTGTAGGTAGATCTATCGCATCTGCTGTAACATTAAGCGTTGAAGAAACAACATCTACTTGGTTACCTGTACGTGTAAGACCATTTCCTGCTACGAATGTTGCTGCTCCTGAGAACTGTGTAAATGTAAGAGCATCTGTACCTATAAGCAATACTCCATTTGTTCCCGTACCGCTTGCAGTTTCTACAAATGATTGGTTTCCATTTGTACCACCATAAAGTACATATACGGCATCTCCCGCTTCAACTTGATTTAAAATATGATCATCAGAATCTGTAGCACGTGTTAATGTCCACTTTGAAGATGCTCCACCATTTGATGTAACAGTATAAATACCATTTTGAGAAGATGTTGCTTGATTTTTAACAAGAACACGGTTTCCATTTGAGACGTTTACTCCATCTATGGAAAGTGCTCCATTGGCTGTAGCAACAAGAGTTGCTCCAATTCCTTTACCTCCATTAGCGTCTGTTGTTCCATCTGTATATGTTGATGCAGGGAGTACGCCTGTTGTTGCTGCTTGCACAGCTGCATGCCAGTTCATACCTGCAGATAAGTTATCAACATATGCTTTAGAAGCAGCATGTCCAGCTGATGTAGGTGTTTGGTTAATTGTAATTAAGTTTGCACTAAAGTTACCAGATGCATCACGAGCAACTATTGTTGATGCTGTATTTGCATCTGTTGCAGTTGTTGCAGAATTTGCAACCTTGCCAGATGTTGAAATTGTGTTAAGCTTGGTATCTGCAATAGATCCTGCAAGCATTGTATTTGTAACTGTTGCTGTATCTGCCTGTGTTACTGCAGTTCCCGCAATCTTTGTTGCAAGGATTGCTGCGGAAGTTGAGATATCAGCATCAACAATTGTTCCATCTAAAATCATGGCGGAAGTAACAGAGCCAGTATCTGTTGTTTGAACCATATGCTGAGTAGCATTAGAAATTGCAGTATTGCGGTTAGATACTTCTGTAGCAATTGCTGAGTCTGTGTAGCCTTCTGCGGTAGTCAAAGATGTAGCAATCGCTGAGTTGCGATTTGTGACTTCGGTAGAAATTGCTGATAAAATTGCTGAGTTGCGATTTGTAACTTCTGTAGCAATCTTTGTATCAGTATATCCTTCAGCAGTTGTAAGTGAAGTTGCTATAGCAAAGTTGCGATTTGTTACTTCTGTTGAAATTGCAGAATCTGTGTAGCCTTCTGAAGTAGAAATAGCCTGTGATTTAGCAGTAGCAATTGCAGAATTGCGGTTCGTTACCTCTGTTGATATAGCGTTATCTGTGTAGCCTTCTGAAGTAGAAATTGCAGATGACTTTGCGGTATCTGCATAGTTTTCTGCAGTAGTTAAAGATGTTGCAATAGCTGAGTTGCGATTTGTAACTTCAGTTGAAATAGCGGTGTCTGTGTAGCCTTCTGAAGTAGAAATAGCCTGATTTTTAGCAGTCAATATAGCCGAATTGCGATTTGTTACTTCTGTTGAAATTGCAGAATCTGTGTAAGTTTCAGATGTTGAAATTGCTGCATTTTTAGCGGTATCTGTATAAGACTCGGCGGTAGAAAGAGATGTTGCAATAGCTGAATTTCTATTAGAAACTTCACCAGATATAGCATTATCTGTGTATGTTTCTGATGTTGAAATTGCTGCATTTTTTGCAGTATTAATTGCATTATTTCTATTTGTTACTTCTGTTGATATAGCAGAATCTGTATATGATTCTGCATCTGATTTAGCTGAGTCAATATGATTTGCAACTGTAACTGCAAAACTTGGATCATCACCAATTGCATCTGCAAGTTCTTTAAGAGTGTCTAGTGTTGATGGTGCTGCATTTACAAGATTTGAAATTTGATTATCTGTGTATGATTCTGCTGTTGAAATAGCATTTGATTTAGCATTAGCAATTGCAGAGTTGCGGTTTGTAACTTCTGTTGAGATAGCTGAATCTGTGTATGATTCTGCTGTTGAAATAGCATTTGATTTAGCATTATCAATTGCAGAGTTGCGGTTTGTAACTTCTGTTGAGATAGCTGAATCTGTGTATGATTCTGCTGTTGAAATAGCATTTGATTTAGCAGTAGCAATTGCAGAGTTGCGGTTTGTAACTTCAGTTGAGATAGCTGAATCTGTGTATGATTCTGCATCTGATTTAGCATTAGCAATTGCAGAGTTGCGGTTTGTAACTTCTGTTGAGATAGCTGAATCTGTGTATGATTCTGCATCTGATTTAGCATTATCAATTGCAGAGTTGCGGTTTGTAACTTCAGTTGAGATAGCTGAATCTGTGTATGATTCTGCTGTTGAAATAGCATTTGATTTAGCAGTAGCAATTGCAGAGTTGCGGTTTGTAACTTCTGTTGAGATAGCTGAATCTGTGTATGACTCTGCTGTTGAAATAGCATTTGATTTAGCAGTATCAGTATAATTTTCAGCAGTTAAAATTGCTTGTGATTTAACATTATCTGCGTATGATTCTGCTGCTGTTATTGCTTCAGAAGATTTATTATCTGCATAAGTTTTTGTAGCTAAAGTATCAGGTATTTGAGAAGAAGTAAGTTTATGATCATAATCTAAAGTAGCAATATTTGAACCAACACTTGATCCATGAACAAAATTAAGATCAACATATTCTTTATTTACTGCATCAGTATTTGATGAAGGTGCATCTAAATTAGAAATAATATTTGTACCCATGTTTAATGTTCCAGACATTGTTCCGCCTGATTTTGAAAGTTTTGTTGATAATGCTGTAGTAACAGTAGCTGCAAATGAAGAATCATCATTAATTGCATCTGCAAGTTCTTTTAATGTATTAAGTGCTGATGGAGCATTATTTACAAGATTATTTATTGCGTTATCTACATCAGACGTAAATGCAATTGTTCCATCTGCATCTTTTAGGTATATTGTTCTATTTTGTGTTGGATTATTTACTTCTAATTTAATATTATATGAACCATTTGCATTTAAAAGAACACCATTTCCTGGAGCTATAACGGTTCCATATTCTCCTAATTCTGCAACTCCTCCAGGAACTCCTTTTTCAGAAAATGCAATAAAATCTGTTCCTGCAACTGGAGTATGTTGATCTGTATATGTATTTGCTGAAGAAATAGCTTCTGATTTAGCATTATCAATTGCAGAGTTGCGGTTTGTAACTTCAGTTGAGATAGCAGTTGAAAGATCTGTAAGGGTAGCATAATCTGATACTTCTCCTGCAATTACACTTGCTATAGCATCTGTAAGATTTTGTGGGGTAACTGTTGCATAACCAAGGTCATTCCAGTGACTTGTTCCATCACCAATTTTAATTTTAAGTGTATCTGATTCAAAGCCAGCTTCGCCCGCTGCTAATATAGGATTTACGGAAGTCCAATTTGTTGATAAACCTCTACGTAGTTGAATTCTTACTGTTGACATTATATTACCCCTTTTTTTACTTTTTTTATTATAGCATTTATTTCTTTAAACTTGAATTATTCCAGCATCAAATATGTAGTCTAGGTATGAGTATTCTGTTGGGGTTCCTGCGTCTATATACTTACTATCCCCATTAATTGATACGCCATTTCCTTGAACTATATATGTTGGCTGTCCATTATAATCAATTGAAAGCCCTATATCCATAAAAGATAGATTTCCACCTATATCTTCTAATGTTGCTACAGAAACCCAATGATTATTTATATAAATTTGAAGCCTATTTGTATTTGTATCAAAAGCTAAGGGGGTGTTTCCTAAAATGACATTAGACTCAAAAGTTGCATTACCCGCAACATTAAGTCCGTTTTTAACTTTAAAATCTTTATCATTTATAGTCATGAGTTCACTATCCCCCAAAATTTTAATAGGGGAGTTTTACCTCCCCTATCCTAAACTATTTAAATTAACAATGTTGCATAAACCATTACATTTGTATTGGCTTGATTTGTTGTTACTTGAATTGCTACTGTACCAGAATTATAAGAAGCGGTTATTGTTCCTAACTCCCCGTTTGTTCCAACTTCAGCATATTCAGTAATTGCAATATTGTTTACTGCATCTAATGTTAAAAGAATTTCTGAAACTTGGCTATGACCAGCTGTTCCAAACTTAACAAGAGCCTTTGCTGTTTTGAATGCTGTTCCATCAAATGTGAAAGCATTTACAGTTCCTGCTGATGTAACTGCAACAGTAGAAGCTTTAACTGCTGCTACACTATTAACATTTACTTCAGTGAAAGCACTTGTTCCATCAAGAATATCTGAAGCAAGTCCATCTGCGTAACCTTCTGCTGCTGACTGTGCCTGTGAAGCCTTGCCATCTGCGTAAGACTCTGCTGCTGACTGTGCTTGTGAAGCTTTGCCATCTGCGTAAGACTCTGCTGCTGATTGTGCTTGTGAAGCTTTGCCATCTGCGTAAGACTCTGCTGCTGACTGTGCTTGTGAAGCTTTGCCATCTGCATAAGACTCTGCTGCTGATTGTGCTTGTGAAGCTTTGCCATCTGCGTAAGACTCTGCATTTGAAACAGCATTAGAAATATCATTAAGTAATGTTGTTGAGAAATTAGCATCATTGTTAATTGCATCATCAATTTTCTTAAGTGTATTAAGGAATGATGGTGCTCCATTAACAAGACCAGCAATTGCATTGTCTGTATATCCTTCTGCTGCTGATTGTGCTTGTGAAGCTTTGCCATCTGCGTAAGACTCTGCTGCTGACTGTGCTTGTGAAGCTTTGCCATCTGCATAAGACTCTGCTGCTGATTGTGCTTGTGAAGCTTTGCCATCTGCGTAAGACTCTGCTGCTGATACTGCTTGTGAAGCCTTACTATCCGCATAAGACTCTGCTGCTGACTGTGCCTGTGAAGCCTTGTCATCTGCGTAAGACTCTGCAGTTGAAACTGCTTGTGATGCTACGTTATCTGCATACCCTTGTGCTGAGGTGAGGGCATTTGCTGCAGCTCCTGCCATATCATAATTTGCTGCTAGGCTATCTGCGTAACCTTCTGCTGCTGATTGTGCTTGTGATGCAACGTTAGCTGCGTAAGCCTCTGCATTGGATTGTGCTGTTCCAGCTGCACCTGCTGGATCATAGTTTACTGCTAGGCTATCTGCGTAACCTTCTGCTGCTGATTGTGCTTGTGATGCAACGTTAGCTGCGTAAGCCTCTGCTGCTGACTGTGCTTGTGAAGCAACGTTATCTGCATATTCATGATCAGATGTAATAATTCCATCTGCATAAGACTCTGCTGCTGACTGTGCTTGTGATGCAACGTTAGCTGCGTAAGCCTCTGCTGCTGACTGTGCCTGTGAAGCCTTGCCATCTGCGTAAGACTCTGCTGCTGACTGTGCTTGTGAAGCTACATTGTCTGCATAAGATTGTGCAGCTGACTGTGCTGATGAAGCAGCACCATATGCATCAAATATGTTTGAGTTGATTGAAAGCTTGCCATCTGAATTTACAGAAAATACTACTGTATCTACAGACTTTACATAAGTAGCTCCTCCAACAAGTCCAAGAATGTAGGAATCTCCTGCACCCTCTGTAAGAATATTGTTGCCATTAATTGTACCCGTAGTACCTTCAACAACAAGACCTTGCTTAATTCTAAAATTTTTATTTACTGTTGCCATTTTTTACCATCCTATTATTTTATTTTTTTAAAGCATTTCTGTAGTATCTTGCGTTTACAGAAGATATTACTGGGGTTATTACTAAACTTATTATACTGCCATTTCGTTCAAAACCTATATTAACCATTACTGTATCGGTATTTGAGACTATATTGGTTTCTAAAAGATTGAAATCTGTTCCATCTTGTACTAAAGAAATTTCTGAGGTGTAATAATCATTATTGTGAGATATTTGAATATAGTACTTAACGTATGAAAATACATTACCATCAAAGGTATCTAGTGCGGTTTTATTCTCTATTCCCGTCACATTTTGATCATTATTGCCAGCCACTCCTAAAAGGGTAACTATATCTGCAGTATTTGATACAAGATGAGCTATTTTGTAATCTAGGGAGTTTGGATTTGTAGATCCATTAACACCTATTTTTTCTTCAATAGCTCTAATTGCATCATTAGCATTTGCATGTTGTTGAGAATGTGAGGGGCTTGAAAGTTCATCTGTAGAATTAGGATTTAATATTACATCAAGTTCATTTGGAAAATTACTAACCAATTACTCCACCATCCAAAGGTAATGAATTTATAAAACCTGGAACCATTGTAGGAGTAGATAAAACTGTTCCACCATCTACACTTAATATAATATTATCACCAATTTCAGATAAAGGCAAGGGTTCTGGGAAAATAGTTGATACATCTCCATCATAATTATGAGTATGTTCATAAAATGGAATTGGATCATCTGATTTAATAATTGTAACCCATACTGTACCATTATATATTCTAATACTTTGATCTTGAGTATTAAAATACATATCGCCTTCTCTTCCAGAAACTGGGTCAGATGAAGTTGTTAATAAATTTATTGGTGTTAAAAACTTTTTAGACATCTGACCCTCTTATTCTTAGAATTACCCTATAATTACAACTTTATAATTTTCTCCAGATATTGGATCTACTGCAAATCCAACAGTAACTGAATTTCCATCAGATGAACGCTTTATATCTACTTCAACATCTGAATATTGATCTACCCCAGAAGATGTTTGATATACACGAACAATAACATCATTGTTGCCAAAATTGTGTGTAAAAGTAAATGGTTTTGATGTTACTCCACCTGTAATTGTTCCAACATATTTTCCGCCCGCAAAATGTAAGTTTCCAACAATTTCGTCTGCGTAACCTTCTGCTGCAGACTGTGCCTGTGAAGCTTTGCCATCTGCGTAAGACTCTGCTGCTGACTGTGCTTGTGAAGCCTTGCCATCTGCATAAGACTCTGCGTTTGAAACCGCATTAGCAATATCATTAAGCAACGTTGTTGAGAAGTTGGCATCGTTTGCTATTGCATTGTCAATCTTTTCAAGTGTGTTAAGAAGATCTGGAGCCATTCCAACAAGATTAGCTACTGCTGTGTTAGTGTAGCCTTCTGCTGCTGATTGTGCTTGAGCGGCTACGTTGTCTGCATAAGATTCTGCTGCAGACTGTGCCTGTGAAGCCTTACCATCTGCGTATGATTGTGCTGCTGACTGTGCTGATGATGCAGCACCTGCTGGATCGTAGTTTCCTGCTAAGCTATCTGCATAACCTTCTGCTGCTGATTGTGCCTGAGCAGCTACGTTAGCTGCATAAGATTCTGCTGTTGCTTGAGCTTGTGAAGCTACGTTATCTGCATATCCTTCAACATTTGACTGTGAGTTTAAAATATCACTAACTGTTGCAATACGATTGTCTGCATTTTTTGAACCAATATAAGCAGTTCCATCTGGATTGATTACAATATCTCCAGAATATGATGTGATATTTATATCGTTAGCAGATGTAAGCTCAAGCTCATAACCAGAAGCTACTGCCATATGACCAGTAGAATTGTCTACACTAATGGTATTTAGAGTGCTACCTGCTCCACCAGCAGATTGGAAGTAAACAGTGCCTAGGAAAGTTTTATTAGAAAGATTTTGTGTTCCAGTTTCTGTTACATAACCAGTTAAATCTGTATTAATATCTCCAAGCGTTGCAATTCTATTATGACCATCAATTGCTGGTGAACCAATATATGCGTAGTCACTTCCTGGAAGAAGAATGATATCGTTATTTGATTCTAATGTGAGATCATTGCCATTTGAAGAAATAGTTTCTGTTTTAGCAGAACCAAATTTAATTCCACCCTTAGTGCCATCTTCGTATCCCTTTATTCCAAGGAAATTAGAAACATTGATGTCACCAATATAAGCATCATTGCCAACAAGTATGTTTTGTCCTTGACCATCTTGTGTAAGATGAATTGTATTAAACGATGGATCTGTTGATATATCAAGTTCTCCACTAGTTACAGAAAGATTTGAACCTACTGAAGAAATGTATTGAACTCCTACTGGTTGCCAACTTCCTGTACCAGCTCCTGTTGAATAATAAAATGTATTATCGCCAGTATTAAAATATAATTGTCCTGCTGCAAGAGCTGAAGGAGCTGAGGAAGCAGAATGGATAACTGCGTTGAGTAGCTGATTACCCTTTAAATTAATATTTGTTAAAAATGTTTTTGCCATTTTTGTTTTACCCCTTTATTTATTTTTTTTATTATGACAAGAAAGCGTATCCTGAAATATTTACTGGAATACCTGCCTGTATAAATCTTAATACAACTTGATTTTGATTAGTTTGTTCTATATCACATTCTACATTATTTTGACCGTAATCCATAACACTAACTGCGGGTTTAAAACCTAAGTTATGAACTATTGTCCATGTTGATTGTGGTGTTTGTTGTTCATATGTAAATGAAACTAAATTTGCGTTAAAATTTGTTATTGATCCTGCTGGACCTTGTGGTCCCGTCGCACCTGTGTCACCTTTTGGACCTGCTGGACCTTGTGGTCCTTGTGAACCTGTTGATCCTGCTGGACCTGCTGGTCCTATTGGACCTTGTGGTCCCGTCGCACCTGTGTCACCTTGTGGTCCCGTCGCACCTGTGTCACCTTTTGGACCTTGTACTGGCCCAACATTTGTCCAAACATTTCCATTTGAATCCCAAATATAAAGATTTAATCCAACAAGATAACCTTGACTAGGTGCTCCTGTTGGGTGTGCAGATTGTAATTGAGATAAGGTGTCATATTTTCCAAGGATTGTGATTCCAGTTCCTGCTGGACCTGGAGCACCTGCTGGACCTCTTGCGCCTTTAGCACGAATTATTATTTTTTCAGTCATTAGTCTATTGTCCCCGCATTTACTTGAAACCAACCTTGAATAAAAGTAACTTTTGCTCCATATTGATCAGTTCCTTGAATTTGATAAGATGCTCTTGGATAATTAAATTTTTTAGTTTTGGCGGGAGTTATATCAAGTTCTATTATTCCAGTTGTTGGATCTGAAATAGTTATTCCATCTCCTACAGAACAAGAAGCAGATAAGATTTTTCCACCTGGCTTATCCTTAATTTCCATTAAAATATCATAGCCAGATATATCTATTGGGTTATCTAACTCGTCTTTGTATTCTAATTCCAATTGAAAAGAATCACCTTGTGTGATTTTATAATTAATATCTTGATCGGAATATACAGCCACATTTACCCCATAGAAAACTGATTTTGTTCTTTGATTATATCATTGAGATATCAAAAATCATAGATTAACTAGGCGTTAATATCTACTATTTCACACTCCCCCGAAACACAAGCTAAAGCCTGAGTTCCAGTAGTTGTATCCTCTAACTCGTAGAGAGACAGGGCTTCCCAGTTTATATTTTCAGGCATTTTTGATAGCAAATCTTTGTATCCAATTTCGTCAATTTCTTGATATGGTGCTTGAACATATGTATGCTCTGAATATGGAAGGAATGAAATTCCAGATACCTCATCAAAATGCTTATATACCCAAGCTCCTACTTCCATCCATTCGTCTTCCTTTACAGATACCGTAATAGATGGCTTATGTTCGCACCAATGACGTTGGTATGTTAGCCATACCTCAAGCTGCTGAATTGCTGTAAGCTTATCTCTTGTAATAGCATGCTTTGGTGCTTTTACTGGAAATGAAAATACAATTGTATCATTTGGCTTCATTACATCATCTTCTGCAGGAATACCTGAATCTTTAAGAAATTGAGTAATTGGATCTTTTTTATCTCCACGAACTGTACGAATATAATAATCTGAATGCCATGCATGCATTCCCGAAGACACCCCGACCAATTGGGAAACTGTGCCAGAAGGTTTGACACAAGTAACTGCTGCTGAAGCGGGAATCCCAATTTTCCCTGCCTCTTCAATATTTGTTGAAACTGCATATTCACGAAGTCTGTCTAAAACATCGGCAAGCTTTGACAAACCCTCTTGTCCAGAAAAAAACTTATGTCCAAATTGTCCAGTAAGTGAAACTCCTAACAGGCGTTCCTCTTCTGTATTATCTTTCCATATTTTACGAATATACTTAAAATCTGTAAGAGTTGATTGCCATGTTCCAAGAATAGATGCTAATCTAACTTTATTTGCAACATCTTCAACTGTATCTTTTTCACGAAGTACAACTTCTGAAAGATTACAAAATTGATAAGGACGTAAAATAATTTCTGAGCATGGGTTAGTTCCATAATGAATATCTGGGTTTCTTCTACCATATTTTGCTGCCTGCTTTTGAGCTGCTGCCACATTATAGATACCTCTTTCACCTGACTTTGAATCATAAAGCGATTTCCACTCTGCTATAAACTGTTGCATTTCTGGCTTTCTTGAATATGCTACAGAATTGTTTGACAAAGCACGTTGAGAATTCTTTTCCCACCAATTACCAGCTTTTGCTTGTGCCATTTCAATATCATTAATATTTGAAAGCGAAATCATAGCAGAACGACGAACTCCACCAACTACAACTACCTCACCAATCTTACACATAATATCGTGCGCTTCGATTGGCTTTAGTTGACGACCAAGTGCTCCTTTAAAAATTTGAATTGTAAAGTCAAAAAGATTTACTAATGGTTGAGGTCCTGATGATCTTCCACCCATTGTCTTAAGACGTGCTCCTGATGGACGAACTTTACTAATATCAATTTGTGGGATTTGTCCAGCCCATAATAGACCTAATAACTCACGATAAGCTTTTGCCCAACCTTCTTTTGAATCTCCAACAATAACTGTTGTTGATGATTTTTCAAGTGTTTCAGGAAGCGACGGGAGTTTATTGATGTACTTATACTCAACAGAGAATCCAACACCAGTACCACACATAAGAATATACATTGCTTCATCAAATGATCTAGCATTATCTACAGGAAGGAATGCACAATTATAACCAGAGACATTTTCTCTTTCAAGTGCAGCTCCTGCGGTCATAACAGAACGCATTGATGGCATAACATTTCTGTTGAAGACAGCATCACGAAGATCAGCAACATCTTTTTGATTAGGAATATAGTTGTGTTTTGTCTTAAGCTGATTAAGCATAAAGTCAAAATATCTATCTACTGTTTCGCCCCATGTCTCACGACGATTTTCATTTTCAAGCCATCTCGCATATCGAGATAAAGCAATAAAGTTTTCATATGGGTTTTCAATAGTATTAGACATGTATTTTCTCCTTGGATTTTAAAAGTAGATTCTTAGTGTACCACAACGGATATCTAAAAATGAGTTTTTTGTATTTTTTTTAATCTCTCAACTGCTGGTTTAGAGACTTTAAGCCAGTTGTAATCTTTATGTATTAAGAAAGAATTTTTATAGGCTAATGCTGAGTATCTTTCATAATCTTTTGCAACATCTTTCATAAAATATTTTAATTGAGCATAATCTGGTTTCATCAAAAGTCCTGGATGAACTGCTGGCCAAGGGGATTGCCACCAAACAGCATCTAAAGGCATTGTAATATACCTACTATAGGTAGCCCAGCCTTCTGTGCATATTGTTGGGATACCTTTAGCCATTGCTTGTAATGGAATAAATCCAAAACCTTCTCCCCATGATGGATAAACTATAACATCACACAAATCATATAAACCATTCATTTGTTCTACAGTTAAATAGGCTTCTATAATTTTTATATTTTTATAAAATGCATCTGGCGAACCTTTTACTTGATTTGTAATTGGATCAATAACTTTTGTTGTATTAATCCCGCCACACTTCATAATTAATTCGTATTTTGGATTATTTCCAAATGTTGCAATAAATGCATCAACAACCATTTGCCCATCTTTTCTAGATGATGGCTCTCCTATATGTAAAAATCTAAATGGGCGGGAGTTATCAAATTCTTTTTTCTTAGGAATCCAAGATTCATCAATACCATGTTCATAAACAAATATAGGTTTATTAGTATGTTTAGAAAATATTTCTGCACACCAAGAAGATGTAGTCCATAATTCATTTACAACATTATTTATAGGATTTTCCCAATCCCATGGAATTTCTGTAGATTCCCAAGGTGTGTAACCAATCTTGTATTGATCTTTTCCAAAAGTATAATTATTTGGTTGGATAAAAGAAATACCAATATCAGCTTCTTTTGATTTAATTAAGCATTCAACATCAAGTTTCTTAAATGAATCTAAGATATGATTCGATGCTTCTCCATAACCAACATTTCTATCTATATACTCTGGAGCACCCGTAAATGATACTTTCATTACGCTCCCAACTTGTTTTTCTTAGTATATCATGATACGATAGATTTTACTACTCTTTCCTCAAGGAGGTTCAAAATGAACAATGAGAACAAAACAAGGATAAGAACCGTATGGACAATGGTATTTGTGACTATAATCACATTGCTTTTTGGAATTAATTCCGAAGCCCATGCACAAATGAAAGACATGATAGTGTATAATAAATATATATTATATATTAATAAATATAATAATTTAGTTAATATAAAAGATATAATAAATATAGATATAAATAATATTAATAATAAAGCAAAAGTAAGAACTCTTTATTTAATTAATGATCTTGTATCTAGAAACACTTTTTTAATGCCCTCATATAGCCTAGTGCTAAATTTAAATTCAAGAGTAGATCAAAGGGTAATAATCTCAAGACTAGCAAATGGAATTAAGTCCACCGAAACTGGTGGGGCTTCTGCCTATTTCCGCAAGTCTTATTCCAGTAGTGCATGTGGTGCATATCAGTACATGCCTGATACATGGAACAATTACATGGGATACAAAACAGCTTGTGACGCACCTACTTGGGTTCAGGATGCTAGAATCATACACGAACTTGAATACAACTACAATCGTTTCCACGATTGGAGAAAAGTAATTGCAGCACATCTTATTCCATCACGAGCAAACAATATGAAGACTTGGAACAAGCCAGTTCCAGGAAATCCAACTGTTTGGGAGTACGTAAATTCTGTATTAGCAAAAGCGAATGTAACTTACGCATGAAGATCCAGATCTTCTCAGAATATTACAACATGGCGCAGGAGGGGAGGGTAAAACCCCTCTCCTGTCCAAAACATAAAGCTGACGAACCAGCAATATTTGAATTAATCCATAAAGAACAAAACGATAAAGTCGTGCTATACTGTTTAGCATGTAATTATTCTGTAACTGCAGGACAACAGTTATATGAAAATGTATTGAGTCAAATTACAGAAGCAAAAAAATGAGTCGGAAGTAAGGAAATGGATTTCCTACCAATTGTTAAAGACCGCTCTTGCGGTAATTGTACAAAATGCTGTGAAGGTCATTTAAGGGCAGATATAAAGCTCAAAGATGGATCTGATCCTGTATTTATGGGACAAGATGAAACTGGCTTCAAACCCTGCCCATTTGTTATCTTAGGACAAGGATGTGGAGCATATGAAAAACGCCCTGACAACCCTTGTGCCATCTTTAAATGCGATTGGCTTACAGATGAGTCAATGCCCGAGTCATTTAAGCCCTCACGGGCAAATGCAATCTTTTCAACCCGTACAATCAAAGGTGTAGAATACACAATGTTGATTGAGGCGGGACGGAAACTGGATTCAGAAGTTTTATCTTGGGCAATAGAGAAACATTTATCAGAAGGAACTAATTTTGCATGGCGGGTTTTAGGCAATATTTTCTGGATAGGGTCAGAAGAGTTCAATAATATGATGAATGAAGATTATCCACTCTTAAATGAGACCTCACATGGCCAAAATTCACATTGATAGAGCCTATATTGAGGCGCATGAAGAGGAAGAAGACAATTTTTCCATTTTAGTGCATATAAAACGTGATGTGGAACACATTTATGTAGGAAAAGTAGGTTTAGATCACCAAATTGCCTGGATTCATATGGAAAACGCCAAAAATGGTGATTTACTCATAAATAATTCGGCGGGGATGGAAGGCAAGAAATGGGATCATATAACAAAAGAGATTATAGGAGAGATACATGGGTAATTTAGGGGAAGAAATAGGCCTAGAAGCTACTATAGAGAATATAAGAGAGCTATTAGGAGCTTTATACATTCAATCAATGCGAAATTATGATATGTTATCTATTATTGCAGATAAGCTAGGTGCAGATGCTAAGGGACTTAGCAATTTACACCAACAAGGACAAGTCCTTGCACCTCCCGCTTCTTTTGTATTTGAAGAAGATGATAAAGGTGTGATTTAAATCACTTATATTCGTAAGTTCCATAGTGTTTTGTCTTGACATATGGAGCTACATAGATTTCTCCACCTAATTCCGACCATTTTTTACAGAAATAATAGTCTTCTGACAATAAAACTTGACTTTCTTTATCTACTTCTATACTCCAGAAGTTATATACATAGGAATTTGCTTCTCCAATTCCCGTCACTTCTTTTCCAACTATATATTTTTCAGTAATTGGCATCATTTTTTCAAAAACTTCTCTTTTTACTGCCATTAAACCTGTTCCAATATGAACTACTGGCAATTTTTCTTGATACCCGTCTCTAACTTTTTGACGATCTTCTGCATTTTTAAAATTTATATTGTATTTTGCTGTATATTTCATAGGATCTTCACCTCTAAGAATTGCAGCCTTTGCATTTTCCCAGTTTATAGTCTTTAATGGTACAGGTGCACCTATAATATCAACATCTTCTAAGATCATTTTCATTGTACCTTCGGTATCAAAACTTTGATCCCCGTCAATAAATACCAATTTGTCAGAATCACTGTTAATAAAAATATTTGTCAGCGAATTTCTTGCTCTATTAATTAATGATTCGTTATATAGTGCTGAAAATCTTACTATATGGCCTTCTCGTTCTAAACTTTTAACTAGGCTAAGTAAAGCAATTGTAAAAGGTCCTGAACAATTCCCGCCATACATTGGTGTAGCTATTGTGATTTTCATAAGATCCTATCGTTTCTACTATTATAGCAGGCAAAACCACTTTTGATCAAAATGTTAATGGCCAATTTTTTTGTATGATACACATTTTTGAATCAAAAAAATAAAAAAAAGTAGTGAGCACATATCTTTGTGGTCTAAATCACAAAAATAATCGCAAAATGTCCGTTTTGTCTCTTGATTTTTCCGATTCTTTGTGTTATACTTCCAGTATTGAAAATTAAATATAGATAGAAATTATGTGGTGCAGATCACAAAAATAAATATCTAAAACACGGCGTGTCGAGTTGATTTTTTAGCAATAGTATGCTAGACTTCCAGTCATAACAATTAAATATAGATAATCCTAGTTGAGCCTGTTGAGCCTTAGCAAATAATCCGAAAGGTGAGCCTAAGCAAATAAACAGCAAATAACACTAGCCAAGAAAATAGATTAGAAAGTCTAATCGAATTAAAAGAAAGGTTCATCTAATGAACACTATATATAATGAACTCGTAAAAGAGTTTGGTCTAGAATACACTAGCCATAATCCTAAGTTCCGTCCTGCTATGTCTATCAAGCAGGCTCAGTATCTTAATGCTAAATATGCTACTGATGAATTGTCTATGCGTCCTAGTGATAAGGCTATCTATATCGCTACACGCTATGGTTCCCTCAAAGTTTTGTGGGGTTCTAAGTAATGTCATATTCTTTTGATAAAACTAATACAGATCGTTGGTCTGAATTGGCTGATGGTTATCAGTCTATGCTTGATGAATTAAATAATGAAGACCTAGAGTCTGTCTTTATTCCCGTGTCCGATTTTGATGTAGATGAGGTTCTCTAATGACTATTAACTCTTTCACTCTCCTGTCCCTGCTCCTAGTGTCGTACCTATGTGCTAAACTCATAACCGATAAAGATTGGGGAAAGAATAATGAAAACTAAGATAATCGTACTCAGCCTAGCGTTAGCCCTAGTGCCTGCTATGGCACAGGCTAAGACTTATCACGCTCCTAAAATCCACACTACTAAACTTAGTAGTCTTGATAAATATACTTACACTATCCACAGGTCAGAGCATATTCGTTGCCCATACACAGGCTGCAAGTCTGACTTCACACAACACTAAACAAATGTCAGTGGTCTATGGTAGACTACTACTAACAACAACAAGGAAAGAAGGAAAGAAATGGCTAAGCCACTATACCAAGTAGGAGATCTCTTCACTACACAGTCAAGCAAGGTAACAGGACGAATCAAGGAGATTATTCCTGTAAACGCAAGCACAACAACTCTATTGCTAGATGTAGACGGCGAAGATCGCTACACTTCAGTAAAGTTCTAATCTAAAACAACGACCTGAGCCACGTCGCTAAACTGGCTCACAACAACCCAACAAAGAAAAAAAGAAAAGGAAAACTAATGTTCACATTTACAATTTCACAAGGCAAGCGAGAACTAATGTCATTTAATGCAAAAAATGCTGTTCAAGCACATTCACTAGTAACAACTGCCAATGCTAATGCAAAGTATAAAAAGGATTTTCTTTCGTACACATATCGTCGTGCAAAGTAATCTGATATAATAACTTTGGGTGGGACTGCACACTAACATTGACACTCCCACCCATCTAACTAAAAGGACACATAAAAAAAATGATGACAAGAAAAGACTATGTAAAAACCGCAGAAATTCTAAACTCATATGGATCAGAAATGAAACTTGAAGTCTATGAAGATTTAATTAACGATTTCATTGAAATGTTTGCAGAAGATAACGAGCGATTTGACTCTGATAGATTTTGGGATGAATGTTTTAAAACTGTAAATCATAATTAGAAATTAAAAGCTGAGCATCTTTTTAAACTGCTCCCGCTTTTTTTGGGGCGGGTACTTATCCACAGGTTTATTCACAGCTTGTGGATTATAGTTCATCTTAAATTAACCTGCGAAATACGGCGTGTCGCTTGATTTTTCCGTTTAAGTGTGATAAACTTCCAGTTATAAAATTAAATATAGAAAGAAATTGTGTGGTCTATATCACACGTCTGAGCGTCTCAAAGTTTGAGATTTTACCCTAAGTTACTCGATAGTAGCGAAAAAGTATGCTAGAATACTCAGTATTAGAAAATAAAGAAAGGTGGTCAAAATGACTACACTAACAAATATAGGCTTAGCCTTAAATATCCCTGCTACCTTAGAAAATCGTATTATTCACGATTTTAACAATGGGGGATGTACCTCA
>Ga0208872_1000101_pt1 | contig 87420 bp, 71 predicted proteins | sample CryBogCBH12Aug08_FD_185508 | JGI IMG/M metagenome (GOLD analysis project Ga0208872, IMG submission 185508) | Freshwater microbial communities from Crystal Bog, Wisconsin, USA - CBH12Aug08 (SPAdes) | ecosystem: Environmental > Aquatic > Freshwater > Lake | place: Crystal Bog, Wisconsin, USA...
CACCCTGGCGGGGGAAATACTGTTACAACGGATATGATCTGCCAGATAATCCCTGGCCACACTTAAGGTCATGGCATGTACCGCCCCCTTACTCATAGAATAGGCAAACCGGTCGCTCAACCCTACATGTGCCGCAATGGAACAGATATTGATAATGGTACCACTCCCGTTCTTTTTCAGATGCGGAATGGCTGCATAAAGGCAATGGTAAACCCCTTTTACATTTACATTCACCACCCGGTCGAAGTCTGCTTCAGAAGTGGTATCTGCTTTACCGATATGGGAGATACCGGCACAGTTCACCAGTATATCATGCGGCCCAACCTGATTGAACACTTCCACTACTTCAGCCTGTTTGCTTACATCGCAGGTATGCACTTTTCCTGACCTGCCGGCATTGGCAATTTCGGCCAGTGTTTCTGCAGCGGCAGCGGCATTATTATCGATAATATGTACAAAAGCGCCTCGGGCTGCAAGGGCAATGGCAACAGCTTTACCGATACCGCTTCCACCACCGGTGACTACTGCTTTTTTATGGGTTAACTGAAACATATAGGTACTTTTTTTATTTATAAGGATACGCCTCTTTTCCAGGGGATAAAATCGTCCTGATTCAATTGCACTGCTTTGGGAATTACCATGCCACTGGCAGCTTTGATACAGTATTCCAGTATAGCTGTGCCCATTTCCTCAATGGTCTTCGTGCCGTCTATAATGGGACCCGTATCAATATCTATGATATCACTCATCCGCCTGGCCAGATTACTGTTGGTGGCTATTTTAATGACCGGGCATACAGGGTTGCCCGTAGGCGTTCCCAAACCGGTTGTAAACAAAATAAGGTTGGCACCGGATGCTGCTTTACCGGTAGTGGCTTCCACGTCATTGCCGGGAGTACAGACCAGGCTCAGTCCGGCTTTAGTAGCCGGCTCGGTATAATCCAGTACATCGGTTACCGGGGCACTACCTCCTTTTTTACAGGCTCCGGCACTTTTAATGGCATCTGTAATCAACCCGTCTTTGATATTACCCGGTGAAGGGTTCATATGAAATCCGGATCCTGCCGCTGTGGCTTCGGCACTATAAGTATGCATTAAACGGATAAATTTTTCTGCTACCGGCTTTGAAATACATCGGTCTATCAGTTCCTGTTCCACACCACATAATTCAGGAAATTCTGCCAGCAATACTTTTGCACCTAATGCTACGAGCAGGTCTGCACAATACCCTACAGCCGGATTGGCTGAAATACCACTGAACCCATCACTGCCTCCGCATTTTACACCCACACATAAATGATGCAGGGCCGCAGGTTGCCGTTCCTGCTGATTGGCAGCTATTAACTGAATAAAAGTATCCCGGATGGCCTGTTGTATCAATACTTCCTCGCTACTGCTTTGCTGCTGTTCATATACCAGTACGGGCTTATCAAATTGCGGGTTGCGCAGCCGGATATCCTGCAAGAGGTCCGCTACCTGTAAATGCTGGCAGCCCAGGCTTAGGACAGTTATGCCTGCCACATTGGGATGGTCTGCATAGGCAGCCAGTAAACGGCTTAAAGTGGCTGCATCCTGCCGGGTACCTCCGCACCCGCCGGAATGGTTGAGAAATTTAATGCCGTCTATATTTGTAAAGAGTCTGTTATTAGTAGCAGCTCTTAAAGTGGCTTCATTTACTGTTTCCGGTATGGCAGTTCCTTCGCGGTAAGCACTTACCAGTGTATGGGTATATTTTTTATATTTATCTGTAACGGCATAACCCAATTCCTGGTTCAGGGCTTCTTTAATTACATCCAGGTTTCTGTTTTCACAAAAAACAGTGGGGATGAATAACCAGTAATTGGCCGTACCCACTTTGCCATCCTTGCGGTGATAGCCCAGGAAAGTCCGGCTTGCAAATGCAGTAACATCCGGTGGCTGCCACTGGTAACTGCTGGAACGGTAGGCATAATCTTCTGCTGCATGGCGTGTATTGGCAGTGGTCATTACCGATCCTTTCTCCACCTCTTCCTGTACCGTACCTACCAGTACCCCATACATATATACCGGGGAGCCCTTTTGCAGATGCTCAGTGAAGAATTTATGCTTGGCAGGGACAGGGTCTTTTACTATAAAAGCTTCCCCTTCATAGTTCAATTGTTCCTGTGGCTGCAGATTTGTCAACGCCACGAGCACATTGTCTTTGGGATGAATTTTAAGTATTTTAATTTTTGAATGGCTATTCATGTATGGCAACTGTTAAAATAAAGGTAATCAACTTTTTGTGCTTTCATTTACTTACAAACAAAAGGGCAATAGAAATTGCCCCTGTGCTAACTTAACGATTATTCACTAACACTAAAAAACATATAAAATAATTTAACTTTCTACTGGTAAAGCTTTATCAGCTGTTCAAAAATAAATCCTATGTCTTTATTTTTTGTACATCATATTAGCCAATTACGATACTATCTTACCAATTTCTGATTATTTTTATCTTTTTACAGAATGAATGATACCATTTCATGAAACCTAAATTGTTAAAAATAGCATTAGCACCTGAACATTCTTTCAGTACCCGCTATGATGCTGTGCCCTTTTTTTTCAGTGAATGGCATTTTCATCCCGAGGTAGAACTGGTGTATATTAATGACGGGACGGGCACACAGTTTATTGGGGATAATATTCAGCAATTTAATACGGGAGATATGGTGTTGGTGGGTTCTAACCTGCCACATTTATGGCTCTGTGATGAAAAATATTTTGCAAAAAACAACAAGTTAACAGCTGCTTCCACTGTAATTCATTTTAAGCCGGATATGCTGGGTGAACAATTTTTTAAATTACCGGAGAATAAGGAAATAGATAAGTTACTGGTGAAAGCAAGAATGGGATTACAGATACACCGGCAGACAAAAGCCCTGATACAGGAAAAAATGCAGGCCCTGCTGCTGGCAAAGTCTTCAGAAAAAATCATTTTACTGTTACAGATCCTGCATATTCTGGCTCATTCCAAAGAAATGAGCCCCATAGTTTCAAAGAATTACCAGCTCCTGATTCCGCAAAAAGAAAGTGAAAGGATCAATATCATTTACCAGTATGTATTTAATCAGTTTAAATATTCTGTAAAACTGGAAGAAGTGGCTGCATTGATCCATATGAGCCCCAATTCATTTTGCAGGTATTTTAAAACCAGGACCCAAAAGACTTTCTCTTCATTTTTACTGGAAGTAAGGATTAACCATGCCTGTAAACTGCTGACAGAAACCGATTTAACCATCAGTGAAATATGCTATAAAAGCGGCTTTAATAATTTCTCCAACTTTAACCGCCACTTTAAGAAAGAAACAGGTAATACGCCATTGCAATATAAAACCAAATACCGTTAAGTGACAACGCTGCATGTTAACAGTGAAGGATTTGTTAATTAAAGAAAGGTATTTGTTTATACAATAGTTTTGCAGGTTAACTGCAACAGGCATCTGTTACACACCGGAATAGTTCAAATTTTTCTATGCATAATGAGAAAGGTTTCCGGTATAGTTATTGTTGATGAAACCATTGAAATGATGAAGCTAAAAAATATCTACCTGCTATTGTTCCCTTTAATTTTTATATCCTGTGGTATCAGGGTAGTTAATTCTGGAACTAATTTAACTCCTTTGAGTAAATCTCAAAAATTAGATTCACTGCTGGTAATAGGGATGAATGATAAAATTAAACTACCGGATTCTGTGATGCTGATCAGTAACCTGGAAATTATTGTTCCTCCTCAGCAGGACCGATTCGACTATACTCATTTACTTTCTGTGGCAGACAGGGAAAGAAAGTACCTGGGTGGAAATATTATGCTGATTACAGGTTATGAGGTAGGTTATCAGGGCAGCCATTTTAAAAGTACGTTTACGGCTAAAATATACTTACTGAAAGACCCGCAATTCACTGCATTTAAAATTAAGGCCGACAGTATCAAAAACAACCAGGCAGATTCCCTTAAAAATACCTGTATTGTGCATATCAAAAAAACCAGTACCTGTTCCAAAACCAGTTCTATACATTTTAATGACAGCCTCGTTGCTGCTTTGTCAAAACCAGGTACATTCCAATCTTCCAGGCCCCAGGTATTTGTTTTTAATAAAGAGGGTAAACTGAATATTGGCAATAAAGAAATGCATATTACTACCGGTAAAGAATATTACATTCTGCTGTATTCCAATAAAAAGGAAAAGAACAGCTGTGAAAGCATTAAATTTTTACCAAAAGACCTGTTTAATTCTGATAGAATACTTTAAAAAACATCTAACTGCTATAGAGTTAAGTACAAAATTGTTGTTCTTTTTATCTGTCCAGCAATTTTTTCGTCAAATTGTATTCCAAAACCTTCATATAGTATTAGTAAAATTTCATCCAGCTTCACTTTTTTGAATAAAGGATGGCAATATCCCTCAAAAAAAGTAAATTTCAATAGCCGCAACACTAAGTTACAAATCAAGGGATTATATTCTACCAGATGGGAATAAAATGAACAATAAAGCCAGTTTAAAAGCAATTCACAGTAAACCCATATTGAGGCATTACACTTTTCTGCTTCACTAATACTGATATGGGAAGGAAAATAAATATAATATTATGGTTTAAAAAATAGATTTTATTTCAAAAAAAGCATTGTCTTACTCCTACATTATTTAATAGAATTATAATTATATACCCCAAATTAGAACTGTATTACCTCATTATTCAGTTGGAACTATACTTTGTTAATAAAAATACAATGGCTTCATTTTAAAGTTATTATTAAAAAACAAGGAATTAAATTAACATTTATTTAAAATAAATAGCTTACTTTCTAATTAATTTGTTAAAGTTTTATATCTTAGTTGAATAAATTAAAAACGTGTCATTTTATCTGTAGCAGCAAATGAAAAAACTAACATACAGAAATGAACTAATAAAGCAGCTGTACTTTTCCAGGGCACTTTCCTGCACAGAGCTAAGCGTAAGTATGGGGAAAAGCCTACCACTTATTACTAAAATAATAAATGAATTAATTACTGAAGGATATATTCAAGAAACGGGACTGGCACCTTCAACCGGGGGGAGGCGAAGTTTAATATACTCTCTTATTTCGGATATGTTTTATATTGTTACAGTAGCTATGGATCAATTTATTACCAGGATTGCCATTGTTGATAGTAATAATAAACCTGTTAATGGAATCCATAAATTTCCATTACCCTTATTAAATAATCCTGATGCATTGTACCAGATTGCAAATATAATTGACCAGGAAATCCGTTCAAGCGGAATAGATAAAGCAAAAATTGCAGGTATAGGAATCGGAATGCCAGGCTTAATTGATTCTACAGAAGGAATTAATTATTCTTTTATTTCTTATGATAACAATTCAATAACCAGATATATCAATGAATTAACTCAACTACCAGTTTTTATTGACAATGATTCCCGCATCATTGCACTTGCTGAAAAGAAATTTGGAGCAGCATATAATAGTAAAAACGCTATGGTTATTAACATTGGCTGGGGCATAGGGCTGGGTCTCATTCTAAACTCCGAACTTTTCAGAGGTGAAAATGGATTTTCAGGTGAATTGAGCCATATTCCAATTTTTGAGAATGATAAATTATGCAGTTGCGGGAAAAAAGGTTGTCTGGAAACTGCTTCTTCTTTATTAGTTGTACTGGATAAAATAAGAGAAGGTCTTCAATCCGGGAAACAATCTTTGTTACAGCAGATATCAGTAGATAATAATTATGAGAAAGATTTGGAAGCTATGATAGCAGCTGTTCTGGCAGGTGATCAGTTTCTGATAGGCCTGATTTCAGAAGCCGGATATACAATTGGCAGAGGGGTTGCAATTTTAATTCACTTGCTTAACCCTGAGAAAATTATACTTACCGGAAGAGGCGCTGCATTGGGTAAAATATGGATTAGCCCCATACAACAAGCACTAAATGAAAATTGTATTCCAAGGCTTGCTGCTGGAATAACTATTAATATTTCAGAATTGGGATACGATGCTGAAATAATCGGAGCAGCTTGCCTTGTAATGGAAAACTACAATATTTCACCAAATTCAAAACATAAAACTATAAACAATGACAACCATTTAAAAAAGAATTAAACCTGTTTTATAATTATTAAAACAGCTGAAATCCAATTTTACTAACCAAAACATGAAACTACATTAGTTATCATAATCACAATCAAAACAAAAATCTATGAGAAAACGATTACTGCTTACTAGCTTAAGCCTGCTAAGTTTTTTCCTTTTATTTGCCCAAACAAGGTCATTTACCGGAAAAGTTGTTGGGCCAGACAATTTACCTGTGCCTTCGGCTACAGTTACCATAAGTGGTTTAGCACATCCAACTTTGACCAACGCAGATGGTACATTTAAAATTCAACTTCCTGAAGGAGGCCATACAATTACAGTTTCTTCTGTTGGATTTGCAACAAAATCACTCTCCATTAATGCTAGTGATAAAGCTATTATAATTAAACTGGATGTTCAAGTTGGAGCACTCTCAGATGTAGTAGTAACATCTCTGGGAATTTCCAGTGAGAAAAAAGCTTTGGGTTATGCAACAACAACCATTAAATCTGAACAACTTATTGAAGCTGGTGCTACAAATTTTGCAGCTGCTTTATACGGCAAAGCACCTGGTGTTCAGATAGCAGCATCACCAGGAGGTGCAACTTCTGGTGTTGTGATTCAAATTAGGGGAGTAAATTCAATCAACTTTAAAACAACTCCACTGATTATATTAGATGGAGTTCCCATTCATGATGGTCAGTTTGATAACAGTAATTACTGGAATGATCAAAGAATCAGGGGAAATGGGCTATTGGACCTGAACAACGAAGACATTGAGAATATTTCTATATTAAAAGGTGCTTCTGCAGCTGCTTTATATGGTTCAGAAGCTACTAACGGAGTTATGATTATTACTACAAAAAGTGGTAAAAATAAAAAGGGATTTTCGTTAGATGCCAGTATTAATTATTTTGAAGATAAAGTTTCTTATTTGCCTCAATATCAAAATGTAAGAGGTATGGGAGATATAAATTATGGAGGTTATAACGGGTTGCCAGGTGGATTTGGATCTATTATTGTAAACGGACAAACAGTTCGTACACTTGCAGCAGTATCAAGAAATTTTGGCCCTAAATTCGATGGACTACCTGTTATGTCCTGGGATGGCACTATCCGACCATACAGTTTTCAGAAAAATGCTTATGCCGATTTGTTCCAAACGGGGCATAATTATTCTGAAAACATTGCCTTTACAAATAGTTCAGAAAATTCCAGTTCCCGTTTTTCTTATACCCATCAGCATACAGAAGGGTTAAGTATTGGTTCCAGAAATGAGAAAAATGTGTTTAACTTAAATTCTACTTATCGTTTTGGTAAATATTTTTCTACAGATGTATTGGTGAATTTTATAAATCAGGACATACATAACCGGCCATATATGGTTGACCGTTTGATGAATAATTTTACAGGAATGATGGGTACATTTGATAATGGAGGCTGGTATATGAATAAATATCAAACCAGCTTAGGCTATAAATATGTTACAGGAAGTAACCTAAGTCTTACCCCAGCGGAAAACCTGATATACAGTGGTTATAAAACTGATATTCTGGATTATGCCTGGAATGTAAATAAGCATAATTCTGAAGAAATCAGCAATAGGTTAATATCAAGTATTACAGGTAATCTTCAAATATTGAAAAACCTGAAATTACGTGGCAGAATTTCAACTGATCTCACATCCTCTACAGAAACCGATAAGAATTATACTGAAGTTCCTATTGCATTAACAGGACAGTACACCGGTTATTATGGTGTAATTTCAAATACATATAATATTTTATACGGCGATTTATTATTAACCTATAATACCAAAATTAATAAAAGTTTTGACCTGATGGCCATGGCTGGTTATACTGGTGATAAGGAAAATAGTAATTCTTCAACTGTTGGTACCAATGGTGGTTTAACTACTGAAAACAGGTTTGATCTTAGCTCTTCTTATCTATCACCCTATTATTCCACTGGAACCAGAACTTCTTTAGTTAAAGATGCCCTTTTAGGAACGATAAACCTGAATTATAAAAATTACTGGTACGTTCAGGGAACTATCAGAAGAGACAGAACATCATCAATGAATCCAAACAACAATAGTTTTGTTTATCCTTCCATCAACTCTGGATTTGTTTTATCAGATGCATTTAAATTACCGAAAATTATTGACTATGCTAAGCTGAGGGCTTCTTATGGCATAGTAGGAAACTATCCACCACCTTATGTTGCAAATATAGCGTATACACCAAATAACTATGGTCAACAGGGCATTGGAGGATCACTGCTTACTACTACTTACAATAATACTCCATATGGAAATAGCGATATTAAACCTGAAAAGAAAAAAGAGTATGAATTTGGTCTTGAAGCAAAATTGTTCCATAATTTACTCAATCTTGATATGGCTTATTATCATGCAACCATTGTTGACCAGATATTAAACCTCACTTTACCACAATCCAGTGGAGCAGGTTCCGTATTAGCTAATATTGGGACTCTTAAAAATGAAGGATTTGAAATTGGCTTAAGTGGAACACCTGTTCAAAAGAAAGCATTTAGATGGGAAACAGGTATCAATTTTTCAACAAATAAAAATACAGTAGTAAAATTAGCAAATGGATCCAGCCAGTTATTACATGCAGATTATGATGGTCAAGCTGCTGAGTTGATTTCTTATGTTGGGCACCCAATGGGAGATTTAATTTCACATCCTGAAGTTGTGGATGCAAAAGGAAATAAGGTAGTAGGTTCTGATGGTTTGTATTTAATTGATAGCAAATGGCAAAAATATGGTAACGTTATGCCAAAAGGAGTAGGTGGATTTTTCAACAGTTTTAAATACAAAGGGTTATCTCTTGATGTAAATATAGATTTCCGTTTAGGAGGTGATGTAATGCCAACCGGCCTAAACTGGTTAACAAGCCGTGGGGCTGATAAGAAAAGCCTGGGTGGAATGGATAAAGCTCACGGTGGATTGACTTATTATCTTGATGCTAATGGTGTGGGGTATCAAACAACAGCATCCAGCGGCCCTAATGGTGAAAAAGTTCATGATGATGGTATTTTATTGCCAGGTGTATCTCAGACAGGACAAACAAATACGAATGTTGTGCCTTCAGAATATTACTGGAATAATGTATACAATTGGGGTGGCCCACAATATAGTGAGTCTTTGTATCATCTTTATATACAAAAAAACACTTACATTAAGGCCAGGGAAATTACTTTATCTTATGTATTCAGTTCAAAAATTGCATCAAAACTTGCAGCAAAAAAATTGCAGTTATCAGTATTTGGTCGTAATCTGTTTTATATCTACAGAACCATTAAATCAATGGATGCAGAACAGCTTACTGCTGGATCTAACTGGACACAGAATGTTAATAACGCAGGAAATAACCCATCCAGCAGGACATATGGTGTAATGCTGAGAGCAAGCTTTTAATCTATAAAACTCAAATGAATTTTAATATGAAAAAAATATATGTTATTACTGCTGTATTACTTATTTTAGGTAATACCGGTTGTACAAAAAAAGAATTATCGGATGCATATCCTAATCCATCCACAATAAATACAAGTACACTGGAACAACAGTTTGCGGGATTTATGACTTCCGACCTGAATTATGTTCTATACCGTTATTATAATTATTTTGTGGACTTGCAGAATACTGCATTGCATTATACTCAAGCAGTTGGATGGGCAAATGCACCTGCCCAATATGTACCAGGTTCTGCTGCTATTACAGACAAATGGGATAGTTATTATCAATTTCTGGGACAGTACAAAGATTTTCTAAATATATATAATCAATTAAGTACTGCTGACCAACAATCCAAAAGAATCTACCTGATTGTTGCCAATATCCATTTTTATGATCAAACACAGAAAATAGTAGACCTCTATGGTGATATTCCATGGAGTAAAGCAGGGCTGTTGAGTACTAATAGCGGAAATTATCAGACTTCATATGCTTCTTATGATGCTGCAACAGATATTTATACAAAAATGCTGGATGACCTGAAAGGATATTCAGACGAATTAAATAGCATAAGTGTTCCGACAGCAGTAGCTACCTCTCTTAAAACACAAGATTTTATTAATCATGGGAATCTGGTTTCATGGGAAAAGTACTGTAATTCTTTGCGCTTAAAATTACTAATGCGTGTTTCAAAAGTTTCTAGTTTTCAGGCAAGAGTAAATTCGGAATTATCTGCCATAACATCAGGTAATACATATCCACTTGTTCTGACCAATGCAGACAATATTTTGGTTAATGTTTATAATTTAACTACACCCATTAATTCATCTGATTTTTATTCAGGAATTATTGGATGGGGCTATAATGATCAGGCAACAAAAGGCATGATAGATACTATGAATAATAATGCAGATCCAAGACTGAGATTCATGTTCCAGCCCGGTAATAACGCTGGTGGTGTTTATAAAGGATTAGACCTCACATTAAATTCAACTACAGCCACTGCATTACAAGCCGGTGGGACAATTGCAACCTATAATTATTCTGCAATAACCAAAAACCCTTACCTACCTGGAATTTTAATTCAAGCTGCAGAAGTAAATTTCCTTTTGGCTGAATATTATGAAAAAGCAGGTAATGATGCACAAGCTCAGACATACTATCAAAATGGCATTACACAGTCTGTTAATTTTTATGCAGGATTAAATGCATTGAATGCTTCATCTACCTATGTTTCAATTCCAGCGTTAGGGGCAAATGAGATTTCCAATTATCTAAAAAGTAATATTTCATGGAGCAAAGCTACTTCTGCTTCTGGAAAACTTAATTTGATTGCAGTTCAAAAGTGGATCAATTACAGTATACTTGAGCCATTGGAAAGTTGGGCGGAAGTTAGAAGAACTAAGTTACCAAATTTCACTTTTGTTACCGACAATACAAATGCACTAACACTTCCACCAAGTAGATTTGTTTATCCGGGAGAAGAACAAACATATAATACTACCAACTATAGTAAAGTAGCTGCAAATGATAAATTTACAACTAAGCTATTCTGGGATGTAAACTAGAAACAGTTCATTTTACGATTGTTTAAATAAAAGGTGATTTATAAAAATCACCTTTTATTATTTCATACAGATCCATTTAACCACAAACCTTGAGTTTTAAAATACACAAGGTTATTGATAGCAAGGTCATATATCCGGATTGTATTAGAAACCCATACAAAAGCAATGGAAAAACAGCTAGTATAAAGTTATTAATTCCTCAAAAATATTGATCCAACTTTCTTGATTGAAAAGTTGAGTAAGCAATTGCAAAAAATCAAAATCAATTTTACGCTTCTTTACATAAAACCTTTCATTTCTGTTTCTTTTACTTAAATTTAATTACTAAATAAAACATTATTAAGGTTGATCCCCAAGTTATTTATATGAAAAAAAACAAACCGCTGAACAGAAGGGATTTTCTGAAAACCACTTCCCTTGCCACTGCTTTTTTTATTGTACCCCGTTTTGTATTAGGGCGGGGATTTATTGCCCCCAGTGACAGGATTAATCTTGGTTTTATTGGTTGCGGTAAGCAAAGCAACGGACTGCAGCAATATTTTTTAAATACTGGTCAGGTGCAGTTTGTGGGTGCAAGTGATGTATATAAGGCCAAAATGGATCGTTTTCTTATTAATTTAAATAAAAACAATTTAGCAAAGGGTTTACCTGCTACCAACAGTTGCCTTCCTTACCCGGATTTCAGGGAATTATTACACCGGAAAGAAGTGGATGCAGTGATTATTGCTGTGCCTGACCACTGGCATAGTGTAATAGCCGTAAAAGCCTGTGAAGCCGGTAAAGACGTGTACTGTGAAAAACCCCTTTCTAAAACTGTTGCTGAAGGCAGGGCTATGGTGAATGCAGCCAGAAAATACAACCGGGTATTTCAAACCGGAAGCATGCAACGCTCCTGGCCGGAGTTCAGACAGGCAGTTGAGCTTGTAAGAAATGGCTATATCGGGGAAATTACAAAAGTTGTTGTGAATATTGATGGCCCACCCAAACAATTTGACCTGAATGCAGAATCTGTACCGGAGGGACTGGACTGGAAATTCTGGTTAGGACCAAACACAACTCAAAGGCCTTATAACAAAATGCTGGCTCCTAACCTGGCTTTTGAATCAGAAATATGGCCGCAATGGAGGGCTTATGATGAATTTGGAGGAGGCGGAATGACAGATTGGGGCGCCCATATGTTTGATATTGCCCAGTGGGGATTGAATATGGATAACAGCGGCCCTGTTAAAATAATTCCACCTACTGCAGGACAAAATCAGGGATTACTATTTGAATACAGTAATGGCATCCAAATGATTCATCAGAATAATCCGGGTGCTGCTCCTTTTTGCCAGTTTACGGGTACAAAGGGAACTGTATTGGTACAGAGAGGATTATTAACTACCAACCCTGCTTCGTTAAAAGAAAAGACCATTGGTGAAAATGAACAGCATGTGTATCTGAGTACCAATCATTACCTGGATTTTTTAAATGCTATACATTCCAGAAAAAACCCAGTCTGTGATGTTGAAACAGGACATCGTACTGCGTCGGTATGTAATATTGGTAATATAGGGTACAAATTACGCAGGCCTTTACAATGGGATCCGGTAACAGAAAAGTTTACTGCAGACTCCGAAGCTAACAGGATGCTTAAACGGCCTATGCACCATCAATGGAGTATTGAAAAATATTATACAACTTAATCTTAACTTTTATTTTATACTCTTTTTATTCGTAACTTTAGTAGGAAGATTTAATTGTTCTTTGAGCTGACAGGATTTATCCCTTTCACAGCATTAAAACGCTTTTTATGAAAACGAATAAAGCAAAAAAAGTGCTTATAGCACTGGACTATAACCCTACCGCACAGAAAGTGGCTGAAACAGGCTTTGCATTAGCAAAATCAATGGGAGCCGAAGTAACCTTACTGCATGTTATTGCAGATCCTGAATACTATTCACTATCACAGTTTAACCCAATCATGGGATTCACCGGTTATGTAGATATTGGGCCATTACAACTGGATGTGATTGCTGATTTAAAAAAAGCATCCCAGTTGTTTCTGAATCAATCCAAACATCATCTTGGTGATGAACATATTAAAACCCTTTTAAAAGAAGGTGGTTTTGCTGACGGAATTCTGGAAGCGGCTAAAGAAATGCATGCAGATTGTATAGTAATGGGTTCTCATAGCCGCAGATGGCTGGAAAATATAGTAATGGGTAACGTTACTGAAAAAGTATTACGACACAGTACGATTCCGGTAATTATCATTCCAACTAAAAAATAAATCTGGTATATGCCATTTATTGATTATTACCAAGCATTGGGAGTTCCAAAGAATGCTTCTTCAGATGATATTAAAAAAGCTTACCGGAAATTAGCCAGGAAATTACACCCAGACCTGAACCCGAATGATAAAGAAGCCCATAAAAAATTTCAGCAGATTAATGAAGCCAATGAAGTGCTAAGCGATCCTCAAAAAAGGAAAAAGTATGATCAGTATGGAGAAAACTGGAAACATGGTGAGGAATATGAAAAAGCACAACAGTCTCATGGCAAATCTGGAAATTATGCGGGACAACAATATTCAGGCGATTTTAATGAATCGGATTTTTCAGATTTTTTTGGTTCTATGTTCGGTAGCTCCGGAGGTAACCGCAGACAGACTAAATTTAAAGGGCAGGATTATAACAGTGAATTGGAAATTCCGTTAAAAGAAGCTTATACTACTCATCAGCGTACCTTAAACATCCATAACAAACAGGTTCGCATTACCATTCCGGCAGGCATTGAAAATGGGCAAACCATTAAATTAAGAGGGTATGGAGGCAAAGGTGTAAATGGAGGCCCTGATGGGGATTTATATATTACATTCTCTATACCCAATCATCCGCATTTTAAAAGGCTGGGAAATGATCTTTACACTACCGTTCACCTTGATTTATATACTGCAATACTTGGCGGAGAAAAAGTGGTGGATACGCTGAGTGGCAAAATTAAATTGAAAATAAACCCATTAACACAGAACGGAATCAAAACCAGGTTAAAAGGGAAAGGTTTTCCTGTATATAAGAAAGAAGGCGAATTTGGTGATCTGTATATCACTTACGAAATTCAGATCCCTGCTCATTTAACTGAAAAACAAAAGGAATTATTTAAAGAACTTCAACAGTTATCTCAATAAAAATTATGTATATGGACATGCAGGAATTTATACCCATAGATATTTTTTGCCGCCAGTACGGGATTGAAATTTCAGTGATCAGTTCTTTACAGGATTATGGATTACTGGAAATTTCCAGTATCAATGAAACAGCCTGCCTGCCTGTTCATCAGATAGCAGATGCAGAGCGTTTGGTTCACCTGCATGAGGACCTTGCAATAAATGTAGAGGGCATTGATGTCATCTCCCATTTATTGCAACGTATCCAAAGCATGCAGTCTGAAATCCAGTCCCTGAAAAACAGGCTGAGGCTGTATGAAGCTATTTAACTCTCTTCCTTAATCCACATTTCGTGGGTCCGTTGTCATTTTCAGTTCATATTCCTGCGGAGGAGTAGCTCCTTTTAAATGCTGAATAAAATAATCCCACCGGCGGCGCATCATATAAGGGGAATACTTTCCATATCCATGGGGACTATTTGGGAATACCACCAGGTCAAAATTCTTATTGGCCTTTATCAATGCTTCCACCACCAGCATCGTATTACCCGGGGGCACATTATCATCCATCAATCCATGCGCCAGTAACAACTTCCCTTTCAGGTTTTTGGCATATACCTGATTGGCTTGTGACTCATAATTCGATTTTCCATCTGCCTGTATAAATTCCAGTCCATTATACCGTTCACCCCAGTCATCTTCATAATTCCTGTTCTCATGATTACCAGATTCTGAAATCCCTACTTTAAAGAAATCAGGGTAGCGGAACATGGCAGCTGCAGTGGCAAAGCCCCCACCGGAATGCCCCCAAATGCCAACACGGCTGGTATCCATATTTGTATATTTCTGTGCAAGCTGGGCGATACCTGCAATCTGATCGGGCAACGTATTTTCGGCCATATTCCCATAACTCATATCATGAAAGCTTTTAGAACGGAGGGGGTTACTGGTGCCTTCAATTTCCACTACAATAAATCCGAGTTCAGCAAGGGACTGGTTATCGCCTCTGGAAGCTATGAATGACCAGCTACCAATACTGCCCCCCTGCGGACCGGGATAGATATAATCAATAACCGGGTATTTTACATTAGGGTCTGCATGAGTAGGTGTAAATAGTAAGCCATAGATGTCAGTCTGCCCATCATGTGCTTTTACAGTTATAGGTATAGCAGGTTTCCATCCGGTAGCCACCAGTCTGGATATATCCGTTTTTTGAATAGTACTGATCAGCTTACCCTCCATATTCCACAATACAGTTACCGGTGCTACATCAGGTTGCGAATAACTGTCAATAAAATAACTGCCGGAAGGAGATAAACTAACCTGGTGATTACCGGTTTCCGGAGTTAAGAGCGTTAAATGTTTACCATCAAAATCTACTTTATAGAAACTTGTAAAATAAGGGTTAACAGTTTGACTGCCATCTGCCAGAAAATACAATTGCCGCTTTTTTTCATCTACTTTCAGTAAGCGGGTAATGGTAAAATCTCCCTTAGTAATCTGGTTTTTCAGCTTGCCGGTATTGGCATCATATAAATACAGGTGACCATAATTATCCCTTTCAGAAAACCAGATCAGTTCATGTGAGGCTGCCAGGTATCTCCAGTTAATACTACCCTGACCGGATTCAAACTGGGTGGCCACAGTTTCTTCAAAAACTTCTCGAACAGCACCTGTCAGTGCATTCGCAATACGTACTTTCTCCTGCTTATGATCGCGGGAAGTAGATACAAAAGCCAGTTCAGAGCCATCTGCTTTCCAGTCCACATCATCTAAAGTTCCCCCGCTTGAAATATCATCACTTAAAGTAGCCCTGTGCGGATCTGGCGGCACCTGCAAAGTGATCACAGCAGGCGTATCTACATTAATCACCACACGCTGTATGGTAATAATATCTTTATCACCCGGCAAAGGATATTTCCAGGCTTTCAGTTCAGGATGCCCCACATTGGTGGTAACCAGGTACATATCCCCTGCTTTGCGCTGATCCTGTTTAAAGGTGGCAATTTTACGGCTGTCGGGCGACCATAATACGATTGCAGCATCACTATGTTTCCATCCTGCATTATCAGTGGCATATCCAAAATCCTTAATACCGTCTGTTGTTAGTTGGGTAAGTTTACCACTTGCAATATCTTTTACCCATAAATTATAATCCTTAATAAAAACAGCTCGCTTTCCATCCGGAGACAACACTTCATTACTTCCACCTCTTCTTTCAAATGAGCTTGTTGTCTTTCTGGGAATTTCCTTGCAGGTATTATCTGTTAAACTGTATTCCCATTGTTTAGCATTTGCCTGAAAACTGATGGACTGTTCATTATTGGTAAAAGAGAAGCTTTGGAAGGGTAAATGCCCCGCATTATAGGTTTTACCGGTAACCGCAGATAAAGATGCAGCCAGCTTTACAGGGTCAAATGGCGCACTCAGTTTACCGGTTGTTGCATTCACCAGTATAAATTCACTGCCATTGGCAGTCAGGTCACGAAACCAAAACCTGTCACCTGATATCCAGTTTGGCCGGGAGGGTGCATGGTCAATATATTGTGCGGTATTATATCCCAAAAAGCTTTCCGCTTGTGCATAATCCTTAACTGTCAACACCTGCTGCTGACTATGGGCTGCTAAAAAACAGGAACCAGTTACCAGTGTAATCAGTAATTTATTCATGGTGTTTTATTTGCGATGAAAACTATTATCAGGCAATTTATATAATTTGTTCGACAACTCTTTACAAAAATGCAATAACTATTGTATTATAATTGGGTAGGTTTACAGCAATTATACGCCATATGAAAAGAAGTCATTTTATCAGGCTTTCAGCTGGTACCACAGCTGCTATATTATTTAGCCGGCTCACCAGCTTTGCAACCAATAGCGTTTCTATGATCAACCTGCCGGATACCATCACTGCTGTATCCGGTGAAGAAGTATTGCAGCTTTCACTGTCCAACGGTATCTATAACTGTAAAGACATTGAAGTGAAGTTTATTCAGAAACATGATGCTTTAGCTGTGTATATCACTTCTCCTTCCTTACCGTTAAATGCAATTTCATTGCAATGGAAATATTCATTTGTTTCTAACACCCTTATATTGGGCGATCAGCTGGAACGTTCCTATGGCAACCTGGCCTGGCAGCCATTCAATAACCCTGTAAATCATCCCTGGTATATAATGTTGAATGATGGTACACAAACTGCCTGCTTTGGTGTAAAAACAGGATGCAGCAGCTTATGCAGCTGGACCATACACAAAGAGGGAATTGCTTTAACACTTGATGTAAGTTCCGGAGGTGTGGGTGTACAACTGGGACAAAGGCTATTACACGCTGCGGACATAGTTACCATGCAAAGTAACAGCAATGAAACAGCATTTGCAGCGGCACAACGTTTTTGTACGCATATGTGCCCTCATCCCAGATTACCCAAACAACCCGTATATGGCATTAACGATTGGTATTTTGCATATGGGAATAATTCTTCTGTACTGATTAAAGAAATTACAGCCTTAATGACCGGATTGGCAACTGATTCCGCAAACCGACCTTTTTCTGTAATTGATGCAGGCTGGGCAACTTATTCGCCTTTGCTGCCTGATGATGGTGGCTTTATGGAAGATTTTTCAAAACCCAATGCAAAGTTTAAGGATATGGCAGCTCTGGCAGATGATATCAAGAAACTGGGTATGCGACCGGGACTATGGACCAGGCCCTTATGTGCCAGACATGATGAAAAAGCCAGCTTATTATTACCTTCTATACCAGGGCGCGATGATCCCAGACAACCAATACTTGACCCTACGATACCTGAGAATATTGATCGGGTTAAATTCAATATTACCACTTACAAAAAATGGGGTTACCAACTGGTAAAACATGATTACAGCACTTATGATATTTTGGCCAAATGGGGAATTAAAATGAAAAATAATCTTACCACACCGGGCTGGCGTTTCTATGATAATTCCAAAACTACTGCAGAAGTAATGAATGAACTATATAGTGCTATAAGGAAATCAGCAGGTGATATGTATATTATTGGATGTAATACGGTAAGCCACCTTTCTGCCGGAGTATTTGAACTCAACCGTATTGGAGATGATACCAGTGGTAAAGAATGGGAACGTACCCGTAAAATGGGGGTTAATACTTTAGGGTTCAGGATAACCCAGCATCATACATTTTATGCCACAGACGCGGATTGTGTGGGCCTCACCAACGATATACCCTGGACTAAAAACAAGCAATGGATGCAACTGGTTGCTGAAAGCGGTACACCTTTGTTTATTTCACCAGATCCAAAAGCTGTGGGAAGGGAGCAGCAATCCTTTATCAAAGATTGTTTTGCAAAAGCTGCTACTGTTCAGCCTATCGGTGAACCGCTGGACTGGATGACAAATAATCAACCTGCCAAATGGAAACTGAATGGCAGACAGGTTGATTTTGACTGGGGGTAAATTTATTTACTAAATTATGCAGCATAATCTTTTATTTAAGCAACCTTACACAGTTTCATTCCTATTTTTACAACCCAAAAATTATTAACACTTTCCATATTCTTAATGCTTTAATTTCATTGAGCTAATTTCCATTGAATAATATCATTTTCATTCCATGAAAAATTATCCAGTATTGCTCATTTTGGTATTTGTATTGATAGTACCCAAACTACTCCTTTCTCAAAGCGACTTCCAAATCAAAAAATTTAAATTTCCCGCCTTTAATAAAATGGAGAAAAGAATGCTGCATTACCAGCATTGTTATTTCAATCAGGTAATTGTTCAGGACAATCGATTCGATACCGCATTTATTGGAATAGAACAAAATGGAGACAAAATACCGCAGGCTTTCAAGTATGATAAACCACTGGATGCAGTTGCAGAAAATTATCTGCAGGAAGCAATCAGCAATACCGGAGGAGAAAACCATAATTTGCTCATCAGTATCCGACAATTTAGAAAATGGAATAATACAGAATCTATAATTCAAAAAAATAATAACAACGGAGAATACACATATTTCACCACTTCTACTTATGGAAAATATTTATTTATAGCGGATCTTTATCTGGATACCGGCTTCCACTCATACAGAAAATTTTTAACCTTAGATATTACATCAAGCCCAAATTTTGTAACCCTTTTGAACACCATAATAAATGCTACTTCATTTTTCAATAAAGATGATTCACTGATAAAAAATCAGAAGGAGCTGAAACATTTGCAAAAAATATTTACTGTTGAAAACGGATATATTCCATCCGATGACTTCAAAACATATGATCCGGAAAAGATCAAAAAAATGGCAGCTGTCGTTTGGGATTCCTTTCCGGTAAACAAATATAAAATTCCCTTAAATGGTGTATACAGGAGTTTTACAGATTTCAGGGACCTTCATCTATCCAAAGAACAGTATCTGATCCATTATCATATGCAAAAAGAAGCAATGATACTGGATCAGTTTAAAGATAACAATGGAAAAAGGCTATTGAATCCTTATATTATTGCAGATTCATTACATTTATTTGTTCATGTCTCAGACAGTATTTATTTACCTCTCAATAATTGTTATAATAGTTATTGTTTTAACATTCCGGATCAATTCCCCGATCTCTATCATATTTTTTCAGCAAAAGAACTGTACTATCACAATAACAGCAACACTATACCTTATGGCAATAACTTATGGGCCAATCTGATTACTGCTGTTGTTGTTGCAGGAACACAAACTGCCATTACGCAAAGCCAGCACCACAGAATCCTTAAAGGAAAAAATCAATTCATTGGACGAAATGCTTCCATAGATCTCTATAGTGGAGATTTTATTTATTGATATTTAAAGCTGACTAAGATTCAAAAATATCTGTTACTAATACAACTATTTTAAAACTGTTTAAAATAACTCATTTTAAATATAAGATGATCTTCTGTCTGTGATGCTATTGGTGGTGTTGTCAGTTGGGTATTCACTCCCCTGTTATAAATAAAATAAATATAGCTTAACGGGGCATATTCCCATGACAACCGCAGATTATAACTATCAGAATTATTCAATGCATTTTTTTGATAGATCCCGGTTAGCTGTATTCTCGGATTTAAAGCTAACCTTGCCTGAACAATGTACAAGTCTATAGTGGTAGTAGTCTGGTTAATGCCTACCTGCTTAAAATGATTGCGATTCAATTCCCCCTGAAACGAGATATGTGGTATAGGTGCAAACTGCAGCTTATAATCACTTGTTATGAGTTTTCCATTAAAATAAGTACCGGCTGTTAATGCATACTGGGCATTTAGCATCCTTGAAGGGTCTGAAGAAAAATAGACCTGCTGATTAAAATAGTGATAATCCCCAGGAGCTATGTTCACATTCAGCGGAGAAAACAAAGCAGTAAGGTGCTGCCACACAGATACCATTCCATAACCCAGAAAACCGCCATTCTTAAAATTGAACCACACAGGGAAAAATGGAAGGTCGGCTTCTGAGAATTTTCGCGTAGATGCTGTAAAATAGAGTTCCGGTAAAATACCGGGTGAATAGGCTAAAATGTATTTTTTAAAGGGAATCAATTTCCCTCTGTAAAAATAATTCATTCCCGGTGTAGTGGCAATCACATCTGTGCGGGAAATAAATCCCATTTGAGGGTCAAAGTTTTTGGTAATCAGGGATTGTGTCAACCATATCTCATGATTATTGGTATTATTAAAATACTGAACAATGCCCCCAAAGCCATATTGCCCGTTTGCAGTGCTGGTTGTCTGTGTAAGAATGGCATTAACCGAATGGGACTCATCCAATCGGAAAAAGCCATCAACTGTAGATTCTATATTGGAAGCCCCGGGTTGTTGTTTTAAGGTAACCATCGTACCTATCCTGTTCTGGCTGCCGAAATTTCTGGAAGCCCTACCCACAAAGAAATTAGTGGGAGAACCTCCATTATAGCCTTCCTCACGTATAGCAATGGCGCCATAATTCATAGTGGCAGACCGATAAACAAACCTCCCTCCCCCTGCAATGGGTATCGGGTTTCCACTGGTATCCAATCCGATGGTCCTGCTGTTAAAGGGCTGATAACGCATCGAACCGCCAGCCTGGTCAGTATTCAACGTAATCTGAACTCCAAAAAGAGAAGCATTTTCCAGAAAGAACTGCCTTTTTTCCGGAAAAAAAACATTGAAACGGGTAGTATTATTCACCTGCTGATCCGCATTAGCCTGGGCAAAATCAGTATTTGCAGTAAGATCCAGCACAGAATTGGGTGTAAGGGTCCATTTCAGGTCTCCCCCATATTTGAATGCAGCTGCATCTGGTGTCTGTGATGCTGCAAAATTCCTGTAATGGTCTGCTGATGTTAATAAATAAGGAGTAAATGATATATTGGTATTATGCCTTGGTGGTTGCAGGTTGGTAAGTATTCCTGCATAATTCATATGCGAGGAAGTGAAAATACGGGGATAAGGAGAAAACGCACTGGTTTCATTGCTAAGCCGCCTGTTTCTTAAAACATTAAAGCCCCAGCTTTGAAGACTGTCTTTAGAATTGGGATACCGGAGTGTTTTCCAGGGAATGGCCATCTCTGCCACCCAACCCGAATCATTTCTTGCGGTACGTACATTCCAGAGCCCATCCCAATCTACATCGTAATACAGGTCGTCGAATGCCAGCAGGTCGCGCTGCACACCATACGCATTGGTGGCAAATACAATGGCATTCCGCTGATCATTGTAAGTATCAAAATTCAGGCTGATATAATCATGTTTGGTGTTATCAAAATCCCTTGCAAAATCTGTTGCCATAATGGCTTTCTTTCCCATAGGATCTTTACAAAAAATTCCACAATAAAGATATTTCTGATCATAAAGTATTTTGATAATGGTATTAAAATCAGATTGCTTTCCCTGATTTGGTTCAATTTGTATGAAGTCAGAATAAGCAGGCGCAGCAAGCCATTCGGCTTCAGAAAGCACACCATCTACTTTAATTGTACCCTCTATTTTCATTGCTTTCATCTCCCTGCGAATTGGACCAGGTTTGAAAAATAAAGAATCCTGGGAGTTAACGGAGATAGCAATCATTATACCAATCAATATGAAAAAAAATCTGGCATTCCCGACAGGCAGTTTATCTTTAAAATAACGGTTCTTTTTTATCATTAATAATCCGGCAATTTGCCATTTCAAAGTAATAACCTTTGAGTTTATTAATATCATTTAAATATGCACAACAGATGTAATTTTCCTTAATTCATATTTAGTAAAACAGATTTAACATCCTTATACCAGGGTTCCCATGGAATAAAATGGGGTGCTCCGCTTAATATTTTAATCTCAACAGATTTCGCATTAACCAGCATTTTTTTAGCATAGGCTGCATTTCCAACCGGAACAAAATCATCCTTATCACCATGTATAATCCAGACTTTGCAGGTAATTTTTTCAAATTGCCCTGCAAGGCCAATTAAATCTTTCTTCAAATACCATATTTCAGTGTTGCTTGGCCTAAATGCACCAGGCAATAAATATTGAAAAGGTGAATTATTGACAAATCCCCTCCACTTTTCAGCTGGCTCTTCAGCTTTATCTACAGCCGCCGCTAAAAGTACCATGCCATAAAATTTACCAGGATTATCAGCAACAATTTGAACGGCTAATGGCCCTCCTAATGAATGTCCAATGATATATAATGGTTTACCATTTTTTAAAAGGTCAATCAATGGGCTGATTATCCCGGATTGCTCCGTCAGATTCTTAGCCTCACCAAATTGGCTATATCCAAAACCAGGGCGATCAATGGAAACCATCCGGTATTTTGCTAAAAGGTCAGTATCTTCTAAATATTGTTTATATGCATCCCAACTGCCGGGAGAACCATGTACAAAAAATAGTGTGGGTAAAGTATCATTACCTGAGATAACATAATGCAGTTTAAAATGATCTGCAACAATTGTTTTTATATTTAATTGCAGGCCTTTTTCAGTAAACTCTTTTTTTGCCTGATCATCGGTAATCCGCATTTTGAAACAACTTTGTGCTAATATTACCCAACACATTAATACTATAAAACTAATTAAGGAAATTTTCATAAAAGGAGATATCGTTAAAACTATTGATTATTTAGTTAGCACAAAATTAATTGTATAACTAAAGAAAAGGTATTTGAAGATGTTTAAGGTCATTTATCTAATAACCCACTTTATAATTAAACTCCCAGTCTAACTGTCGCCTTTGTTCCAGGCAATAGCATTTTCAATACTTAGTTGTATATATCCAGGTATTTGTAGTCATTTCACTACAATAAATTCAAAATTTACACGATAGTCAATCTGCAAAAGAAATCTGAAACTTTATCTGTGAAATAAAACAATAAAAACCCTCATTATGTTAAAAGCACCAATCCCCCCTAACGATTACCTGCGGGTACAAAATTTACATGATTTGGATATTTTGGATACTGCACCGGAAGATGAGTTTAATGAAATTGTACAATTGGCCAGTACCATTTGCAACACCCCTATTTCACTAATATCCCTTGTAGATTATTCAAGACAATGGTTTAAAGCTAAAGTAGGTGTAACGGATACACAAACACCCAGGGATATTTCTTTTTGTGGCCATGCGATATTAGTGGATCATGAATTTTTTGAAGTAAGAGATGCATTAAAAGACAATCGTTTTTTTGACAATCCACTGGTACTTTCAGAACCCCATATCCGGTTTTATGCCGGTGTACAGTTAGTGAGCAGGAAAGGATATAAAATAGGTATGCTTTGTGTTAATGATACGGTTCCTGGAAAATTGAACAAAGAACAGGTGCAGGCTTTAAAAGTACTGGGGAATCATGTGGCTAAGTTGATAGAATTGAAAGTTACCCGAAAAATATCAGAAGAAAAGACCCGCAAAATTGAACTGCAGAATGAAATGCAGAAAAAAATGATTTCCATAATTGCACATGATATCCGTGGGCCTATTGGAAACATTAAAACAGCGCTGGATATGATTGATGCTAACCTTATTTCTGAAGAAACCAAACAAAAACTGGTTGCCATGTTTCCAAAACAAATCAGCAATACGCTTGATTTATTGAACAATATTGTGGATTGGGGTAATATTCAACTCAACAACTCTTTGAAAACAGGCAAAGAAAATGTATTGCTGTTTGAAATTGTGGATAAGGAACTGAATAACCTGAAAATGGGTGCTGAACTAAAACAAAATTCATTATCTAATCTTGTAAGTAAAACTGCATTGATCCATATTAATCCCAATATTTTAAAATTCATGCTAAGAAACCTGCTGATCAATTCCAATAAATTTACTCAAAATGGTAAAATTGCTGTTTATCATGAAAATTCAGAAGGCAGGCATATGATTGCAATTAGTGATACCGGTATTGGCATGAGTTCAGAAAATATCAAAGACTTAATGAGTACAGATAAAACCCTTACTACCAATGGTACACACAATGAAAAAGGCAGTGGGATGGGCATAAGGCTAATCAAAGAATTTATTGAAGAAATGGGAGGTACTTTTTCAGTGGAAAGTGAATTGGGCAAAGGAACAACTGTCCGCTTGCTGATCCCTGAATAAACCTGTTAAATATTTTCTGCTATTTATTGAACCCTTAAAATATGAAAACGCTGATTGCTGCATTTATTATTAGTACTTGTCTATTTTCAGCCTGCAAAAAAGACCTGAATAACAATACAAATGTTGGGAATACACTTATTACAAAAATTGCTCCTGAAGGTTTTGCTTATCATACAACAAAGCAAATAAATGTAACAATTGATGCATTAACAAATGATAACAAACCCATTGCAGCTGTATCCCTGAATATATATACCCTTAATGCAGATACACTGAGTGCTTTAATTTATAAAGGCTATACAGATAATTCAGGCAATTTTTCAATCAGCTTAACCATTCCCGCATCCTGCGATACTTTAGTTATTGATCCCGCATTTATTGGTTTAATGCGCCTGGCATTGGTTCCTGTTTCGGGAAATAATATCAGTTGTACATTTGGCGGCACATCCGGATATGCGGGAGCTATTATAGGTTCACTGGCGGCAATGAATACCGGTATTACACTTTCCAATACCCGTTCACAAACCATCAGTAGCTTCGGTGAATTATCCCCGTTTGGCTATACCGGGTCTACTAAAACAAAGTTTGTATATATGGGTGCTTATGATTCCCAGGGTGGCCCATTGTACCAGGAATCTGTTTCTGATATAATATCAGCAACTGAACTGCAAAGTATTAACACTTCATTGCCTGAACATGCTAATGAAAGTGTGCTGCACCCACAGTGGATAACATCAGGCTCCAATGCAGATATTGTAATTACACAGCAATCAGATGTTTATTTAACTTTTGTTTATGAAGGTGCACTTTATACAAATTCTTTGGGCTGGTATAAATACCCAACAGGTAATGCACCAGTTACTATGAATAATATTGATACCATTCATTTTATTTACCCCAATTGCAGTTTCCTGAACAGTGGTGGTGATTTGCTTTCCGGTGAAAAAGTACATATCGGCAATTTCCCTGCAGGTACCACTATTGGACTGGTTCTTTTTGCAGATGGATGGAACGGAAAAACAGTGAACTATTATGCTGGAGGTGCCTATTTTACTGATAGCTATATGAATCCGGAAACGGTAACCAGCCTGCAGAGTCATACTGTATTATTTCAATACCAAAACCAGTATTTAATTGGCTTTGAGGATTATAACAGGCAATCCAGTGGATGTGATAATGATTTTAATGATGTGATGGTTTATGCATCTTCCAATCCGGTTAATACTATTTCATTTACCAATGCACAGCAATTGCTGGGACAAGTAGATACAGACGGAGATGGGGTACCTGATAATGAAGATGCTTTTCCACTGGACCCAACCAGAGCATATATCAATTATTTTCCCTCACAAAATGCCTGGGGTACCTTAGCTTATGAAGACAACTGGCCTTTACTGGGTGATTATGATATGAACGACCTGGTAGTGAGTTACCAGTATAAAATTATCAGTAATGCACAAAACAATGTAGTGGAATTTTATGGAAGTTTTGCACCTATAGCATCCGGTGCTATTTACAATAATGGCTTTGGGGTTCAGTTTCCTTTTGCTGCTTCTTTAGTAAAAACAGTAAGTGGTCAAAACCTCAGCAGCGGGTATATAAAAAACAATGCCAATGGTACGGAAGCAGGCCAGCAAAATGCAGTAATTATTCCATTTGACAATGCCCGCAAACTAATCAGTAACACTGATGGCAATTTATTCATTAATACATTGGCCAGCGAGCCAAAAGTTACAGGGGATACTGCAGTAGTGTATGTACAATTTAACAGTCCAATTACAGCAAACACTTTAAACACAGCCAGTTTCAATCCATTCCTCATCAGTAATATGCGCAGGGGCTATGAAGTGCATTTACCCAACTTCGCTCCTACCAGCCTGGCAGAAGTTTCTTTAATCGGGACACAGAATGATGCCAGCATACCTTCTTCAGGTATTTATTATGTTACAAAAGACAATCATCCCTGGGGGTTAAACTTTATCGGAAATTTCCAGTATCCTTTAGAAACCATTCCAATCAGTCAGGCATATCTGCATTTCTTTGACTGGTCCGGCTCAGGTGGCAATTTGTTTACAGATTGGTACAGTAATACGGCTGCTGGCTACCAAAATAATACAAATATCTATTCAAAATAAGTAGTGTGTTATATAATCTAGGTTACTAAAAGTAAAGGCTGCATAATTTACAGCCTTTACTTTTAGTAATATCAAACAGTTCATAATACTTATAATAATAGCTATCACTTTAAAAATACAGCTTTTACCCATATATTATTTTCATACCATTACATCATGTAGTCATAACAGCTATATTTTATTTAAAAAAGTATACCTAACTTGTGTTTTACACATCACCCAATCTTATTGGGATATTACAGCAATAGCCAATCCTTACACTCAAAAGCATTTCAGTTTTATAATTTTTCGAATTGTCAAAATATGTACCAAACGGTATTACAATATTTATTGAGCAAATACCATTTCAAATTGGACCAATTTGATGAAAACTTTCTGAAATCCATCATTCAAAAAAGAATAGAAGCTACCCATTGTACCTCTCAAAATAAATATTACCAACTTCTGTTAGAAAACGAAAAAGAACAAATTATACTCATTGAAGCATTGCAAATACATTACAGTGAATTTTTCAGAAACCCGCTCACTTTTGCTGTACTGGAAAAGCTCATTTTACCCTCTATACTATTCGAAAAAAAAAGAAATAACCAAACTGAAATTAGAATCTGGTCAGCTGCCTGTGCCGCAGGTCAGGAAGCTTTTAGCATGGCTATATTATTGGAAGAATTAATGGAAATAAACAACTCTGCATTAAAATACAAGGTTTTTGCAACCGATTCTGTTACATATCAAATTCAAATTGCTGCAACAGGCATGTATAATGAGGACTATATACAAAACCTTAATCTGAAACGTTTAAAAAAATGGTTCTCCTACAACCTCAATTGTTACGAGGTAAAACCCGAATTGAAACAACATATCCATTTCGGGGTTTTCGATCTATTCAATCCCCACCTAAGTTGTCCGCCTGATAGTATTTTTGGCGATTTTGACATTGTAATATGTGCGAATATATTCTTTTACCTAAACCTGGAACACAAAAGAAAGGTTTTAGAGAAAATCACCAATGTACTCTCTGCAGGAGGCTATCTGGTTACAGGTGAAACAGAAAGAGAGATGATGTTACAATATGGATATAAAGAATTATTTACCAATACATGTGTTTTTAAGTTACCCTAAAAAAAGTATATGCAAATTAAGAACCTGAAAATTAGCATGCAAATTAAATTAGGATTCCTTGGAAGCTTTGCACTTGTATTGGTGCTTGGTATCATTGCTTACAAACAAACCAATAAAATTAATGATCAGAATGAAATCATGTACCAGCATCCTTTGCTGGTTCGTCGTGCAATCAGTGAATTTAAAATCAATATTCTTAATATTCAGAACAACTTAAAAAACTGGGCGCTTTCTGACAAAGAAATATCACCAACATTTTTTGCTGGTCAAAATGATATATACAAGTCTAATGCCTTTAAAAACCTGGAAACTTTATATAGCCGTTTCCTTGGCCCAATTGCAGATATTGATAGTCTTAAAAGTGCTTATATAAGATGGAATGCAGCAAATGAGGAGATTATTCAATTATTAAAATCTGGGAACCATAAAAAGGCTGTACCACTTTTATTGGAACAAGAAATAAATAGCAATCAAACAGTTACACTTTTCAAAAAGCTGGAAAAAGTAGACAATTTTACTAAAACTAAAGCGGATGAACTCTATAATTACGCTGACAAGTTAAACAATTCCTTAAACTGGCAACTATTATTAATTGTATTGTCCATTTGCCTGATATCAATTTCTATCTGTTATCGTTTATTTACCAGCATTCAATCTCCAATAAGAGAAATGCTAAATTCAGTTCGAAAATTTCAACATGGTGATCTGAAAGCAAGAAGTACATATATATCTGATAATGAATTCGGGGAACTTTCTAAAGCATTTAATGAAATGGTAACTGCTATTGAATCAAATATATCACTGGCTGAAAAAGAAAAACAACTGGCAGCTATGATGCTGAAAAAGTATGATAAATTCCATTTTTTCACATCCACCCTGCAAATGCTGGCCAGCTTCACACAATCAGAAATGGCTGCGGTTTATCTCCTAAGCGAGGATGAAACAGCATATAATCTCTTTTATTCAATCGGTCTGGGTGATTCAGCAAGGCGGACTTTTTCAGCTTCCTTTCCTGAAGGGGAGTTTAGTGCTGCATTAATTTCCAAACAGGTAGTTCAAATCCGGGAAATACCTGAAGATACCCGCTTTGTTTTTAATACAACAGTTGGAACCATACTACCCTGTGATATTATGGTGATACCGATTGTTATCAAAGAGCAAGTAATGGCATTAATCTCACTGGCTGGTATTCATCCCTATCCACCCAATACACTTCAATTTGTAAAGGATATACATTCTTTTTTATCATCCAGAATAGAAGGAGTGCTTGCAAATCACCGGATTGAAACTTTCTCCAAACAGCTTGAAGTCCAGAACAAAGAACTGGAAGCACAGAAAGCAGAATTACTAGCTCAATCTGCACAATTAAGGGAACAAAACACTGAACTTGAAATTCAAAAAGAACAATTGCATGAAGCCAGTAAACTGAAAACCAATTTTTTATCCACCATGAGCCATGAATTAAGAACACCCCTCAATTCAGTAATTGCATTGACAGGTATACTCAGCCGTAAGCTGGCTCATAAAATTCCTGATGAAGAGTACAGCTATCTGGAAGTTGTGGAACGCAATGGAAAACAACTTCTTGAACTGATTAATGATATTCTGGATATTGCACGTATTGAATCTGGAAGAACCGAATTGGAAATAACAGCATTTAATTTGACTGAACTATTGCAGGATTTGATCCAAATGATGTTACCCCAAGCCAGGCAAAAAAATATTGAATTGCTCTACACCAGTCCACCTGCCCCTGTTAACATGCAAAGTGATGCCAGTAAATGCAGGCATATCTTACAAAACCTGATTGCCAATGCTGTGAAGTTTACAGATAAAGGCAGCGTGGAATTGGCAATTACACTTTCTGATAAGGATATTGAAATAACCATATCAGACACTGGGATAGGAATTGATGCGGAAGTCCTGCCTCATATTTTTGAGGAATTCAGGCAGGCAGACAGTAGTACCTCCCGGCGATTCGGTGGAACTGGTTTGGGACTAGCCATTGCAAAAAAATATTCAGCTATGCTTGGAGGAACAATTAATGTGGAAAGTACACCAGAAGTAGGCTCTAAGTTTACAGTGGTACTACCCAGGCAACATCCCTTCACCAATCTGTCTCAAAAAATTCAATATAAACAAGACAAGTTAGAACCTGTAAGAAAAATACAGGAGGTACATGCTACGGCAAGTCCTTTAAAAACCATCTTACTGGTAGAAGACAGTGAACCCGCCATCATTCAGATAAAAGACTTTATTGAGCAAAGCGGTTTTAAATTACATATTGCGAACAACGGAATGGAAGCACTGAAAATTCTTGAAACTGTTTTACCAGATACCATCATTTTAGATTTAATGATGCCGGGTATGGATGGTTTTGAAGTATTGCGAAATATCAGGGCTAATCCAAGAACTGAAAACATTCCGGTGCTGATTCTTACTGCCAAACAAATTACTAAAGAAGAACTGAGCTTTTTAAAACAAAACAATATTCACCAGCTGATTCAAAAAGGGGATATTAACAGAAAGGAATTATTACAATCTATAAACAGCACTTTAAACCCGGAAAATAATTAATTACTATGTTAACTGATAAATATTGTAACATCCTTGCAATTGACGACAATCCGGATAATTTGATTACTGTAAAAGCGCTTATCAAAGAAGCTTTTCCCTATGCTAACACTTTTACAGCTTTAAATGGCCCAGAAGGAATAGATATTGCCACTTCTATAGATCCGGATGTTATTTTACTGGATATTATAATACCTGGCATGGATGGCTTTGAAGTATGCAGGTTACTGAAAACCGATGAAAAACTTGCAGATATCCCGGTTATTTTCTTAACAGCCATGGGTGATAAGATGAACAGAATTAAAGCCCTTGAATGCGGGGCGGAAGGATTCCTTTCTAAACCACTGGATGAATTGGAAATAACTGCCCAGATCAGTGCCATGATAAAAATAAAAAAACAAAATGTAGAAAAAAGAAACAGGAAAGCATGGTTAGAAACAATGGTGGAAGAAAAAAACAGGGAACTTTTACAACAACACCAGGCAACCCTGCAATTAGTGGAAAAGCTGAAAGAGGAAATTAAAGCAAGGCAGAAAAGCGAAGAATTATTAAAGGAAAGTGAATGGTTTTTTAAAGAATCACAAAGCGCGGGTAAAATCGGTTCTTATTCTGCAGACTTTATTAATAATACCTGGCAATCTTCAGATGTACTGGATACTATTTTTGGTATTAATGCAAATTATAGCAAAACTGTTACTGGATGGCTCAAAATTGTTCATCCGGATGACCGGAAAATGATGGAAACTTATTTAATGAACTATGTGATCAAAGGAAATCATTCTTTTAATAAGGAATACAGGATACTCCGCCCATTTGATGGAGAAACAAGGTGGTTACAGGGATTAGGTAAAACTGAAAAAGATGAAAAAGGGAATACAGTTTCCATGATTGGAACCATTCAGGATATTACCAAACAAAAACTTTCCGAAAACAGATTTAAACTTTCCTATAATATACTGAACCTGATGAACACCACAGACGATTTGACAGAAATCTGCAATAGCCTGATACAACTTATTCAAACAGAAACTGGCTTTGATGCAGTGGGTATAAGATTAAAAAAAGGGGATGATTATCCTTTTTTCTACCAAAACGGGTTTAGTGAAAGTCATTTGAAAACAGAAAATTCATTGATTGAACATACTGAAAAAGGGGTACATCGTAAAAACATGAATGGCAATCACTGCCTGGAATGTTTATGTGGAATGGTAATTGAAGGCCGGATAAATATGGAAACTCCATTCATAACAAAAGCAGGTAGTTTTTATACCAATAATTCACCTGCTGCTGTAAGGGAAATGAAGGAGGAAGCCCTGGTATACCATCCTAGAAACCGTTGTATTACTGAAGGTTTCCTTTCAATTGCTATTTTACCCATCCGGATTGGTTCCACCATCGTTGGTACACTGCAGTTAAATAACCGGAAAGCTGATTCATTTACACTGGATAGTATCCAGTTTTTTGAAAGCTTATGTGAAATTATTGGCCTGGCAATAAGCAGAAAACAGGCTGCTGAAAGAATAAGGGAAAACGAAGAAAAATTACTACAAACCTCAAAAGAGTTACGCCAACTGACATTCCACCTTATTTCTGTACGCGAAGACGAAAGAAAAATCATTGCCCGAGAAATACATGATGAACTGGGGCAGGGACTAACTTCTTTGAAATTTGGAATTTCCTGGATTAAACAGAATATAAATTCAGATAAAGAAACTATTGTAAACAAAGCAAATGAATTGCTGGAAGAAATCACACTTACTATTAAATCTTTCAGAAGAATCTACTCTTCCCTACATCCTGCTCTACTGGAAGATTTGGGACTGAGTGGAGCACTGGAATGGCTGATCGATACTTTCAGAAAAAACAACATAATTCATATAAATTTTTCATCAAATATTGAAAATGAAGTAATTGAACAGCATATCAGCCTTATCTTATACAGGTTGGTTCAGGAAGCGCTTACCAATATCATTCGTTATGCCAATGCCAAAAACGTCTCCGTACAGTTGTATAAAGACAAACAACATATCCATTTGAAAATTGAAGATGATGGCAGTGGGTTTGAAATCAGTAAAGTAGACAATAAACTTCATCATGGTATATTGGGAATGCGTGAAAGAGTATTTTCTGCAGGGGGGCAATTTTCAATCAGTTCCATACTTGGTAAAGGCACTATAATTGAAGTTTTTTTATAATCATAAAAACTAAGGTTAACCTATAAGTTATCAAACGGGCTTAAAAAGACATTCATAATGCATTATTTATGTTTTCGTGGAAATTGGCAATAAACAGAAATTATTTAGGGATACTAACCATTAAACAGGCTCCTCTTCCTGTTGCTAAATCAAATTATTGTATTAATTTTCAAAACAAATCTTTACATCATGAACAACAACCTAATCTCCAGAATCTCCCTGGTTTTATATGCTTTGGTTTTATTGGTATTTGCCTCGGGTCATTTTTTTAATGCTGCAAAAATGTCCAATGCAATTCCTTCATTTATACCCGGTGCTATATTTTGGGTGTATCTGACTGGTATGGCACTTATTCTTGCTGCCATCTCTTTTATCATTAACAAACAGGTTAGGGTGGCAGGTTTATTATTAGGAACCCTGCTGCTCATTTTTGCCTTTCTTGTACACTTACCCGGCATGATCCATGCTACGGAAGATATTATGAAATGGCAATCCATGGGCGACATGCTTAGAGACCTTGCCATGGCTGCCAGCGCGTTTTATATTGGGAGTAAAAATTAATGCACTTTACAGCCACCAGGCCCCGGTTAAAATGGCCGGCAAATACCGCAGATTCTGTAATGGTGCAGCCCCTTGCTGTACACTGGTACAAAACTGCACTGCTACAGAAGCTGTAACAATATTGCCCGGGCCTGCTTCAACAGGCAGTATCATTTGCTGCGCCTCTATTTCTTTATCTGTATAAGTCATTTCTCCAGCAAGAATTCGGCTATCTTTTACCTGCAGATGGTTGATGTCCAGCACTGTTGCGGCCATTAAAAATCGAACAGTAAGCACATTTCCCGGAACATGGAATAGTTTTACCGGATTAAATGCCTTTATTCGTATCTCAACCCCCTCCCCTGCAACCAGTGCAGATGTTGCCAATTTACGCAAATGTGTATTGCTTCTCGCCAGTGTATTAAATGCAAATGATTCTAATGTATCTGTAACCGGCTGAATACAAAATACCCTACCCTGCTGTCTGTAAGTAAAATACTGAAAAGCAGTTGTCAACCTGTTTTGCATTTTTTTATCCTGTGCATTGGGAATTAACCCAAATAAAGCATTCCGCTGCAGGCTGCCCATGGTGGATGCATTTCCAAAAACATTGGCACTGGCCTGGGATGCCGGGGTTTGTTCCACATATTCCGGCTTAGTACGCATTAAGTATTGGTCGTTAACTACATAATAGATAATTCCGTTTACCGTACCCACAAATTTGATATCTTTTTGAACACCCATAACGACTAAATAATTTATTTTAAATTTACTAATATTTTATACTAATTTAAAACAATTCCGGAATGTATTGGGAAAATAAATGACCAACGGCCGGTTCTGAGCCTTAAAAGCCCCCTACCTGGTTATGACCTTGTTCTGGGCAACCCCACCAATTGGTGGGGTTGCCCAGAACAAGGTCATAAGGAGCTGGCAGGCCGGTAGCGTTTTGGTAGGGGAAATGATAGGGTAATTTTCTTACATTACAGTAACTTAATGCTGCAGTAATGAAAACCTGTTTCGTACTGATTATCTTTTTACTGTTTTGCCACATATCAGCAATTGCTGTTAAAAATCAATATTTTCATATTGCTGACACCTCCTTAATACAGCATCAAAAAAGAAGAACTGATTCGTTAAACTGTGAGTATAAAATTAACCAGTTAAACCAATTGTTAACCCAGGGGGCAAATGATACAGCAAAAGTATTTCGTTTAACTACTTATTACAGAAACATTTCGCATTATAACGCTTACTGCTTCAATTCCAACCAGCTGGAAAGGTTGATATCCAATGCTTACGCAACTATTGCACTGGCTGAGAAATTGAAATACAGGGTTGGATTGGCCTATGTTATTGTGTCTCTGGCAAATGACTTTGAGCAGTCAGATGATCTTAAAAATGCAATCAAATATTATCTGCAGGCATTGAATGAAATAGAAGCTGCTGCAAGCAATTCTCAGGAAGAAAATGAATCGGTCTTTTTTTCACCACTGCTTAATTTATATTTCTATTTCGGTAATTATTCCGGTGCCATGGAAATTACTACCAGAGAAATGAAGATTGCGGAAAAGAAAGGGGATAAAATGATAATAGCACATTGTAATAACCTATTTGGTTATATCTACAATATGGAGGAAGATTACCCGAATGCTGAAAAATATTACCAGCTGGCTTATCATGATGCATTGGACTTGAATGATAGTCTTCAAATAGTACATTCCTTAAGTGAAATGGCTGAAGTATATATTCAGCAGGGAAAAGACAAGGAATCACTTGCCGTTTTATTCCATGCATTGGAACTATATAACCTGATTGCTGATACTGTTAACTTTGTGCATACAAAGGATACTAAAAATCAGTTAAACAAACACCTGGACTATCCCGCTAAGATCTGGTACAGAATCGGAAAAGCATATCTCATTAAAAGCGATTATAAAAATGCCTTAAAATATTCCCTGGAAGCAGTTAATTATTCTAAAAAGCACAATACAAACCTTTATGATATTGCAAGCTATACTATCAGCACCGGGAATATTTATAAAAAAATGGGCAAAAATGAACCCGCGATTGCCAGTTTAAACTATGGCTATCATTTGGCACAGCAGATTCATCATAAAGACAATATGAAAGATGCTGCTTCCTACTTAGCTGATGTGTATGTAGCAAAAAGCAAATACGACAGTGCTTATTTTTATTTCCATATCTACGCTTCACTTAAAGATTCTATTCAGAATACAGAGGCAAAACTTAAAATAGCTGACTTACAGGGGAGATATGACCTCGCCAAAAAAGATAAAGAAATCAACAGGCAAAAGCAGTTTCAATATAGTCTGATGATTGGCTTTGCCATTATCATGCTTATCCTTTTACTCAATTACAGAAATTACCGTTTAAAGCAGAAAAACAAATTTCAGAAAGAGCGGAATATGCAACAAATTGAAGTATTCAATGCCATTGTAACGGCACAGGACCAGGAAAGAAAAAGGATTGCACAGGATATTCATGATTCGGTGGGCTCTTTACTTTCAGCGGCTAAACTAAAATTCTCCTCTCTGGATGAAGCACAAAGTAAGATTTCTGAAGATACGCGCTATAAATTTAAACAAGCTGAAGCATTACTGGATGAAGCAGCTACAGAACTGCGCAATATTTCTCATAACATGATGCCTGCCAGTTTATCCAAATTAGGACTGGTGGCAGCGATTAACAACCTTCTTGAAAAAATTTCTGATCATTCCAATATCCGATTCAGTTTAAATGCATACCAGTTTGAAGGAAGATTGGATGAAACAACAGAAATAAGTATTTATCAGATTTTACTGGAGCTGATTAATAATATTGTAAAACATTCTGGTGCATATAAAGCTACCATTGAGATGAATAAATACACCAGCTATATTAATCTGATTGTGGAAGATAATGGAAAGGGATTTGTTTATGACCTGACTAAAAAAGAAAAGATAGGAATTGGATTAACTAATATAATCTCCAGAGTTGGAATTTTAAAAGGAACCATAGATATAGACTCTGTGCAGGATAAGGGAACAACTGTTATTATTGATATACCCCAATCCTAGCTGAATGACATACAAATTTATTGGTAACTCCAAATACCAATTTATTGGTATGTTTTATTGCGACTTGATTATTTAACTTGTTTGTAATTTCCAAAGTGCTATGAACAGTATAAAAATATTAATGGCTGATGACCATAAAATTTTGCTGGAAGGTGTTGTTTCACTGTTGCAAACTGAAAAGTCGTTTGAGATTGCAGCTACTGCAGTATCCGGACTGGAAGTACTGGAACTTGTTAAAAATAAGTACTTTGATATTTGTATTCTGGATATAAATATGCCCGGAATAGATGGTATTGAAGTTACCAGGCAGATTAAACTATGGAAGCCTGAAATGAAAATCATTATCCTTACCACATATAATGACAAGGAAATCATCACTGAACTGATACAATTAGGGGTTGCAGGTTATTTATTAAAAAATGCTGCTAAAGCTGAACTGGTGGAAGCCATTAAAAAAGTAATGTCTGGCCGGTACTATTTCAGTGAAGAAGTGGAAAAGATCATCATGAAAGGATTAACAGCTAAAAAACCTGCAGATGAAAGTATTTTAACCGAAAGGGAGATTGAAATAGTTAAGTTGCTTGGCAGGGAATATACCAATGAAAAAATAGCTCAGGAACTGAATATCAGTTTCAGGACGGTGGAAACGCACCGAAAAAATATTCTGCAAAAAACAAAATCGCATAACCTGGCGGGGTTGCTCAGATATGCATATTTCAAAGGAATACTGAAATAAAATTTCTGAATTAAATGAATATGCCTACCAATATATTGGTAGGCAAAAATACAAATCAACTGGTATTGTAAGGAACTGTATGATTATCTAAATTTATAACAGATGGGGATAGCATACGCAGCCTTTTACAAAATAATATAAATGAAAGATTATAAGCTATACAGATTTCCATTAACATTTCTCCAGATATGGTTGGCATGCTTTTGCATATTTCCCTGCTGTTATGCACAGGATGCTAATCAAGATAAAAAAGACAATACTACTGGTTCAAAAATTCAGGATGCCCAGTTTTTTATAGATGGGATAAATGCTGATAAAACTGAAATTGAAAAAGACAATAATGCTATTACTAAAAATAAGGCAACTATTGATGACATCAATAAAACACCTGTTAAAAACGACCCCACAGTGGCACAGCAAAAAGCTGCTTATGAAACAGCTTATGGAGCAGCAAAAAGTTATTTCCAGCAAAACAATGGAAAATATACAGTAGGCACGGGCGATCTGGCAGCTGTTCAGGCACAGCAGAAAACTTTAAATGCTGCTGCAAATAAAGCAGGTGCAGCATACAAAGAAGCAGAGGATCAGGTAGAAAATGCCCGGAAAAATCAAATAAAAAAAATACAGGAAGAGAATGCAAAATATGAAGCTGCTATGAAAAAATCAATCAGCCACCTTGAAAAAATGCTGAATGGATTAAACTTATTAGGAGCATTCCTCAATGATCCCTGTGTTCAACAAATAGCCGCAGGTGGCAACCTCGTTGGAAGTGAAATTTGTTTGAATAAATTATTTGATAATCAAAATGTATCCCGGCTGAGAGACAATCTGAATAACACTAAAACAAATTTAGGTACAAATTTCTTTAACGGAAATAATAATGGCGGAGCTATTGTGGATATGAGAATAGTAACCTCCAGCGGCAATGTAGAGGGTTGGGAAGGATTACCTGTTGATAACGGTAAAACCGACCAATTAAAAAAGGAAGCCTGGGAGGCAGCTATTGCATCCGGTGCTAAAACAAGTCAGGAACAATACGCTGTCTATCAAAAATATTTACAGGATCATCCATCAACAGGAAACACGCAGTCTATATATAATCCAGAGGCAAATTTTCAAATTTCAGAAAAAACGGCTAAAGTAAAACAGATCACAGTGCCCCCGCCTGCAACAGAAAATACAAAACCATCGTCTGCAATAGATATTTTCAGTAATTCGATCAGAGAGGCCATTGATAAAATGAAAAATTATTTAAATCAACCACCCATAAAAGTAAAGGTTCCGGGATCTGCGGCAGCCGTAAGGGGATAATACTATGACACAAATAAAAAATTATAGCGTACTATTAATCCTGCTTTTTTTGAGTGGCATGTTAACTTTAAAGCCATCAAAATTATATAGCCAGCCTCAAAAAGCTACTATAGAAAACACGCAAGCAAAAGACCTGATCATCAATAAGCATAAAAATCAGATATGTAGTTTTACACACAAATTTGTTTATCTGGTAACTGCTGATCTATTGGGTACTAATTTGTCCATTGCACTGGTAAAAGACGGAGCATCCCATTATTCGGCCTGGGTACCTGACAGCAATATCAATGTGGTTACAGCAACAGCCTATATGGCAGACCAGAACGGGCATTGTATCACCAGCCGGTATGCTGCAGAACCCTGGAATAATGCCTATGACCAAACCCTTTTAAAAAATGTTTTCAGTGAACAATTGGGTATTCCAAAAGAAGCGATTACGGTAAGTGGAATGAGTGTGCAGTTACAATTAAAATGGGGCAATAAAACGGGTATTGGTATGCCTGTTCCAAACACAGATGAAGCAGTTATCAATGAACGCTGGTTGTTATGGAAAGATTCCTTGCAACAGAAGGTAATCCATACAACGGATACCATTATCCCGTTAATAAGTATTGAAACAGAATCAACCATAAAAAGGGATTCGAAAATTTACCTCTGCGGTTACAGCCAGGAAAATACTGCAGTTTATGCTTCATTGCAGTTTATTTCAGAACCATTAATCGTGAAAGATATCAAAGACAATAGGGTACAATTTACGTCGACCCGCAAAATACTTCCGGAAGGTGCACCCGTATTTAATGAACAGGGAGATTTTTCAGGGATTTATTCCGGTATAAATAACAAATCTGAAAACCCTTCCATTTCACTCATTTCAATTCATCCTATAAAATAAACAGAACCGTATGAAACTCTATTTAGATAAAACAGGAATTGCAATTGTGCTGGTTTTTACAGGATGCCTGTATACTTCTGCACAGCAAATTACTTATTATAGCCAGGACCTGCATGCTACTGTAAGTATGGATCCCAGCAAGATGACTCCTGACAATTCAAGAGCCTATGGTTTACTACTGGAAGATGCTAAAAAATCGCTGGCACCATCTGCTGATTTTGAAATAACCGGAGTTCCGGAAAAGAAAGAATCAACCGACCAGAACCAAAAATCAAAAACAGCTAAAAAAGAGGAAATTAAAAAAGAAAAACAGGAAGAAAAAAAAGATAATAAAGAATTACTGAAACTGGTAGATAAATATGATAAAGAAGCTCTGGCCATGATTGATCAGAAAAGAAGGGATTATGTAAGACAGAAAAGGCAGGAAAGAGCCCAGGCAGTTGCCCAAAGAGCTGCATATAATGGCAACAACGGGTATAACCAGAACTTTCATTTCAGTTCGGGTGCTTATGATCAGTTAAGACAAATAGGAAGTACCGGTTCCTGGGGTAGCCATTAAGCAGAATACATATTCAATTAACGTTAAAAATATTTACATGAATAAGAAAAGCATTTATTTACTACTGGTGCTTTGCTGCTCGGGCGTCTATGCATCTGCACAGGGGTATTGGAATAATCATACAGGTATAGATATCGGCGGCAGTATTCTTCAGTTTGATAAAAAGCCGGCAGCATTACCGGCAGGGAGTACTAGCTCTCCCGGATTAATGGGTAGTATCTTTTTTGATTTTGTACGGGTTAAGGAAACTGCATCCAGAGATATCCCAATCTGGGGCATCAAATTTAAACTGAATCTGCAGACAGTAGGGTATAAAGACCCGGCTGGAAGTTTTGCCTATGCGAATTATTTTACGGTGCCGCTTTTATTTAAAGTACGGTTAGGAGGTACTGAAAGTTATTATACTATTTATAATAATCATAATGGGACTTACTCACCGGAATACCATCATAAAAATAAGTTCTCCGTGTATTTATATGCAGGCCCTCAATATGAATATGTATATAGCCAAAGTGCAGCTTACGGATATACTTTTTCTAACAAAGCTCTGGTGGGTTATATCTATGGAAATATTGCCGGGGTGGCTGGACTGGAATTTAACTTTGAAACTGTGTTGCTTGACTTTTCCTGGCAACAGGCTTTTCAGCCTGTTTATCTAAACAGTGTACCACTGAAAAGCAGTGGACTGGCTTTAAGAATTGGGTTCCCCTTCAGGAATATTTACAGAAACTGGTAGAACAACAGCTATGTATTTAAAAGAAATCTTAACCAATTAGCCTTAAAATGGGGATACCGCTTACAGGAAAAAAACATTAATCTGTTTTATATTCAGGTGAACCTGGTACGTGATAAAATCAATAATCGTTTTCAGGTAGTATCTGTACAGCGGGAAAGTGTGGAAAGAAAACCTTCCAGGATTTATTTACAAAGTTATTGTGGTATAGTTAACACAAAAACACCTCTTTATGATATCATGAAACTGGCCCTGTGCTATAATTACTGCACCAGTGCCTTACTGCAAGTAAAGGACACGGTTGGCAATCCGGTTACTGAATTGATAGTACAAGCCTGCCCGGAAGAAGAATACCTTACTCCTGAACTGCTGGACAATATACTGTTTGAAGTAGCCGATAAGGCCTACTTCTGATAATGCAGTATTATAAAAATCTGATGCCTAGGTTCAATTAATAACTGCCCACTAAAGGACCATTATTTGTTTATTTTATAGTGCATGGATCTAAAATTAAAAAATGTTACATACGAAGAAATTTTTTATGACGATTTTTTGAAACTATTTACATTATTTGTGAAAATGTTTTAAAAAATTCGTCATAGTTTCACAATTGAATGTAACCACATAAAGAGATAATTTTGATTGCTGACTTAATGATATTAGTTCCCGAACAAATAAAAAGGCTTTTCCCCCAATATTTATTACTGAATAATGACTTAATGGTTATCCAGACAGGTGAATCCTTACATTCAATTTTGCCAAATATAACAGGCTATAATTTTTACAGCATATTTGAAATTCAAGATGCTGCAAAAGACAGGAAATTAACTGATTATGCTGGTAAAAAGGTTTTATTGAAAACCTTGCATTCAAAAAACAAATCATTTCAGGCTCATATAGAACATTTAACCAATAACGATCAGTTATTTATAGTGCTTGAATTATTAAGTGACAAAAATTTCCATGCGCAACATCAATTGCCTATCCAAACATTAACCCATGCCATAGGATCACCCTTAACAGCTTTACAAAGCACACTTGACCTATTAAAAAAAAGACAGGAAATGTTTTCAAAAGAAATGGCACTTATTACTAACCAATACTTTAAAATTGCCTTTAATGAAATATTAACCATTGCTTCCATCTTAAAAAACACGGGTTTCCTTTTCAGCAATAGTACATTGCGTATTTCAAAAACAGAAACTGACCTTGTTCAGCTAATATATACCTTACTTGAATCTGAATTCTTATCATTATATGAAAAAGGCAAAATTACAGTTACACAAACAGGCCGAAATAAACTTTACTCTACAGATCAAAATTTAATGTCCTTGCTTATCTGCAATTTAATAACAGAAATTACGAAATACACTAATGGTGATTCCGAATTAACCTTAAACATTAGATTTACAGATTACAAAACTGAAATAAATATCAGCAATAAACATAGTACTTTAACCACTGCAGAATTCAATTTCCTATCCAAATCTTTGGAGAATGAATACGATGAAATTATTTCTGGAAAAACATTGGTTTTAACAGCTATTAAACAATTAATTCAATTGCATCATGCTACCCTAGAAATTAAACACAATTCAGCAAAAAATATTTCCTTCATTTTGAAACTAAATAATGGACCTAATATAGAATATCATGCCTAATAAAAACGCGAAAATACTGCTGATTGAAGATTATACATCACTTAGAATGTCTTTAACTGAATACCTCAGTGATTCATATACTGTGATACCAGCAGAAGATGGGATAAAAGCACTTGCCATATTAGAAAATACAACAGTAGATTTAATCATACTTGACTTAATGCTTCCGTTTCCATTGGATGGCTATTCGATTTTAAAAATCCTGAAAAATAATAACAGATTAGCAATGATTCCTGTGATAATCATATCAACCTTAAACAGTGAACAGGATGTACTGGCCGGACTGGAAGATGGCGCCATTGATTTTCTGATAAAGCCATTCAGCGAAAAACAGCTGAAAATAAAAATAAATAATCATCTTTCTGTTAAAAAAAAGATCATTAAAGATCTGGAAAAAAATTATATCCTACATTCAATATCTCCCGTAAATGCTAGCTGTGCTACAGAAATAGATTTTAAGACCCAGTTTGATCAAACTATAGAAGAACTTTTATCATCTGCAGACTGCAAAATTACCACTATTGCTGCAAAAATGTATATGAGTACAGCCTCTCTGGAAAGAGGTGTAAAAAAAGTATATGGAATTACACCTAAAAAATACATTTTAGATTTTAAATTGAGAAAAGCAGAAATTATGCTAAGACAGAAAATGGGCAATGTAACTGAAGTGGCATATTCATTAGGTTTTAATTCTGTATCTCATTTCTGTACCTGTTTCAAGCTTAAATATAATAAAACTGCATACACATATATTAAATCTAAACAAAATGGATGAAATGATATTACTAGTTGAAGATGAATTTAATATTCGTCAAAATATCAAAGCTTTACTTGAATTGGAAGAGTTTACTATAACTGATGTTAAAAACGGAGAAGAAGCAGTTTCTGCTTTAGAAAAAAAACATTTTGATTTAATTATAACAGATGTTATGATGACGAAAATGAATGGGGTAGAATTATTGAAACATATCAGGAGCAATAGTAAAACGCAGGCTGTTCCTGTTATTTTAATTACTGCAAAACCCAAAAAAGAAATTCAGAATTATTTAGAACCAAATAAAACATATTATCTGGCAAAGCCATTTAATTTTGAAAGTTTGATTGCATCAGTTCAAAAAGCACTGCAGTAATCATTAAAAGTACAGTATTGGTTATTTTCAAAGTTATATACACCCCATGTCTGATCAGATTTTATCAAATATTATTGACTATAAATTTTTAACTAATTTAATTCCGGCTTTAATCTGGATGTCGGATACAAATAAAAGTTGTTATTTCTTTAATGACGTTTGGTTAAATTTTACAGGCAGGACACTCGAACAGGAAAAGGGAGATGGATGGTCTGAAGGTGTTCATCCGGAAGATCTGGAAAAATGCATTAACACCTATGTTTCAAAATTTGATAAAAGAGAAAACTTTACAATTGAATACAGATTAAAAAGACATGATGGACAATATAGATGGATATTAGATTCTGGCATACCCATGTACCATCCAGCTACAGGTATTTTTTTAGGCTATGTTGGAACTTGCTTTGATATAACTGAAAAAATAGAATTAGAATCATTCTTACAAAAAAGCCACGAAAACTATAAAAAACTCTTTAAAAAACACATTTCAATCATGCTGCTGGTTGATCCTGTGAACGGATCAATCGTTGATGCCAATGATGCAGCCATTTGTTTTTATGGGTATTCTTACGAGCAGATTTGTTCAATGAATATTGCAGAGATAAACATGCTATCTCAAAAAGAAATTTTTGAAGATATGGCTAAAGCAAAGTTATTGAATGAATTTGAATTTTATTTTCCCCATAAACTTTCCAATAACCAAACAAAGTATGTACAAGTCAATTCCTCTCCCATTGAATTCAATCAAAAGATTGTATTATTTTCAGTGATTCAGGATGTTACAGAAAAAATTAGAATTGAAAAGGAATTAAAATATTCACACCAAAAAACGAATGCTTTAATTAATACTACAAAAGATTATATATTTAGCTTAGACACAAATTTTAATGTTACTGCAACTAATAATGCATTTCTTGAATTTATACAACCGTTCGCAAAAAAAAAGCCATTTATAGTTGGAAATAATATTTTAACCGATCTGGATACAGATGAAAGTTTTGTAGATAAAAGATTGAATTTTTATAACCGTTCTCTGAATGGAGAGTCCTTTAGTATAGAAGATCATTTACTAATACCTAAACACAATTTTGACAGATGGCATGAACTCACTTTACATCCTATCTATCAGGAATCTGTAATAACAGGAGTTGCAGTCTATATAAAAGATATAAGTGAAAATAAATTAACCGAAATTAACCTAAGGCAGGAAAAGGATAATTTCCAGTCCATCGTAAAAGCATTACCAGATATAGTTATAAAAATAGATGCCGCATTCAGATTCAGTTATATTCATACACTGACACCTGAAATTTTATATAAGCCAGTACATGAAATGATGGGCAAGAAAATATATGAAATTTTTGATTCTGGTTTCAGTGAAACTGTTTTACAAAAAATACAGGAAACAAAAAACACCGACGAATATGTAATCTGGGATCATATGTTAGAAATTCCCAAAAAAGGTTTACGATATTTTGAAGGGAGATTGGTAAAGGCAATCAATCAGTCCACATTACTGTTGATCCGGGATATTACCGAATCTAAAAATAAAGAGAATGAATTGAAGTTAGCTAATGAAAGATTTGATTATGCAACAAAAGCTACTTCAGATGGTATTTATGAATGGGATATAGTAAATGATAAGACCTATTGGAGTAATGGCTATAAAGAATTGTTTGAGTATACAGTACCTAATAATATTGGGGACTATAGTTTTTGGTATAATAAATTGGATATTACCTATAAAGAACAGGTTCTGAAGAGCCTTCATAAAGCAATAGAGGGTAATGAAACAAAATGGCAGGAAGAATACAAATTCAGAAAGGGCAATGGTGATTACATTGATGTAATTGATCGGGCAATTATAATAAGAAACGAAGCTGGTAAAGCTATAAAACTGGTAGGTGCATTAAGCGATATATCCGCTAAAAAGAAACAGGAGCATGAAAATAAAAGGCTGGAACAAGAGAAACTTATTTTACAAACTATTGAAAAAAGTGAAAGAAGATACTCGCAATTAGTAAACTCGATTCACGATATTTTATTTACAACAGATAATAATGGTAATTGGATTTTTTTGAATCATTCCTGGGAAACAACTATGGAATATTCTGTAGCAGAATGCCTGGGAGTTCCTTTCTTCAATTATTTACATAAAGAGGATGTTGAAAAGAATACTGCTTTATTTGTACCACTGATAGAAAGGAAAAAGGACTACTGCAAACATAATATCCGCTATGTTACCAAAACCGGTAAAATTGTATGGATGGAAGTATTTGCAGTCCTGATTATCAATGAAAAAAATGAAACAATTGGTACATCAGGTACATTGAGAGATATTACTAAAGAAAAAAAAGAGGAACACTATTATAATTTATTATCAAAAAATACACGGGAATTGGTTTGCGTACACAATCAGGATAGCACTTTAGCATTTATATCAGATTCAGTAAAAGATATTTTACAATTTGAAGTTGATGAAATAACCGGAGAAAACCTGGAAAATTTTATCCATCCGGAGGATAAGCATTTTATGTCAGAAGTAATTGCAGAAAGAAAACTTGATAAAACAAATAACTACAAAAGGGAAATAATAGCGCGTTACAAAAGAAAAGACGGAACTTATACCTGGCTGGAATCTGACTTGAATGTTATTTTTGATGAATACAGTTATGAATATAAACTGGTCTCTACTTCAAAAGTTATAGACAACCGTATAAAAGAAGAGCAAAAAATAAGAGAAGCTTTAAAAAATGAACAAAAATTAAATGATCTTAAAACCAGGTTTATCAGTACTGCCTCCCATGAATTCAAAACACCGTTAACAGTAATAAAATCGACAATAGAAGTCTTAAATCAATATATTATAAGAGGGAAACCTATAAAAGATCTAAGCAATTCTTTTACAATCATTAATAAGGAAATAGATGCTTTAACCAGGTTATTGAACGATATATTACTTCTTGAAAAAATTGGATCCAATAAAATAAATTACAATCCGGTACTATCAGATATAATAACAATAATTCAACTGTCCGTTGACAAAATAAATGCCAGTCAAAATGATGGCCGTGTGGCTAAAATAATTCATTCAGGAAACAACAGGCTGCTGCATACAGATGTTCAACTAATGGATATTGTTTTCACCAATTTATTATCTAACGCATTCAAGTATTCTATCGGAAAGCCCAGTCCCACAATAAAAATAAACTTGAGGCTAAAAAATGTAATCATAACTATCAGAGATTATGGAATTGGTATTCCGGAAACAGACTTATCAAAAATATTCAATAGTTTTTTCAGAGCAACCAATGTTGGGGAAATTGAGGGAACAGGATTAGGGCTAAGCATCGTAAAAGATTTGATTGAAATTCATTATGGAAAAATAAGATTTAAAAGCATAGAAAATACAGGTACTGAATTCCAAATCATCTTGCCGAGACAAAATTTAATACATTAAAATTGGCGTTTTTGTTTAAACTATTGACGATTTTACAAAATAAACCTCAAACAAATTGATATAACTTGCGCATTATTGATAGTTATGCCATATGTGGAGCTTAAAGAATAACTACAAAATATAAATAATAAATAAAATAATAATTCGCGAGCATTTTGTCTATTGAAACAAATACTATTTTAATTGTTGAAGATAATGAAGGGGATGTATTGCTGATCCGGGAATATTTAAAAAGTTCACTGCCAACGTATATAACAAAAAACTGCAAAACACTTTTTAATGCTTGCGAAGTATTACAAAACCAGCGTTTTGATCTGATATTTCTGGATCTTAGCCTGCCAGATTCTATAGATCATAAATCCATTATTAAAACAATTCAGGAAGCAGCGAAAGACACACCGGTTATTATATTAACAGGCTATTCTGATAAAAAATTTGCTATTGAGAGCTTACATTTAGGGATTCAGGATTATGTAATGAAAGAAGAACTGACAGAAGCTGTTTTATCTAAAAGTTTCCAATACAGCATAGAGAGGCATAAGATAAATACAAAATTAAAAACTATACAACAGCAACGGGAACGCGATATTGCAGATGCTGTATTGGAATCGATGGAGAAAAATAAAAATGAACTAGCTATAGAATTACATGATAATATAGGACAGCTCTTAACTGGCATTAAAATATTTTTATCTTTTGCACATAAAAATAATAATGTAAATATGCTGGAAGAGGCAAATGTATTATTGCAGCAAACTATAACTGAAGTGAGAAAACTTTCTCACACATTAACCCCACCTGACTTTACAGAAGCCTCTTTAGGGAATGTGTTATTAAAGTTAATTAATCAATACAAAATAGCTACTAATCTTAATATTAATCTTGACTATTCGAAAGAAGATTTAATAAAAATACCACAAAAATTAGCATTAAATATATACAGAATTATTCAAGAGCAATTTACAAATATAATAAAACATGCAAAAGCAACTAATATTGAAGTCATTATTCATAAAGATGCAGATATCGTTTATTTAGAAATAAAAGACAATGGCATAGGATTTATAGAATCAGAAATACATGATGGAATTGGATTAAGAAATATTAAGTCAAGGGTAGCTTTATACAATGGCCAAACACATATTATATCTAACCCTGGAAATGGATGTACGATAAAGATGAATTTTAATATTAATGATTAACAGCAATGAAAAAGATTACGGTACTTTTGGTTGAAGATAATGAAGCTGATATAATTTTAACAACTGAACTATTGGCTCAACTGGAAATAGAGGTAGATATTAAATATTCCAAAGATGGTGAAGATGCAATTATGTATTTACTGAAAGAAAAAAATTATCATACTGCTTCCACCCCGGATTTAGTTTTATTAGATATTAATTTACCAAAAAAAAATGGAAAAGAAATATTAGCATTTATAAAAAACAATAACAGCTTAAAATCTATTCCTGTTATTATGTATACCTCTTCCACCTTAGAAACAGATATTCTCTATTGCCATTCTCAACATATTGCACTTTATTTAAACAAAGCAAATTCTATTGAAAACTTCTTACAAAATATTGAAACCATAAAAGAATATTTCCAGAAAACATTTAACTACTAACCTTTATTTCTAATTTAAATGAAAATATACTTATTTAAAATATTAACCAGAAGAGATATCAGAGCTTTGTCTTTAGTTATAATTACTATTTTCATCAGTGAAATTTTAAGCCATTACTTAATTGAAACAATAGCACCATATCATAAATTTATACAGTCTGTATTAGATGCTTTTCTGTTAATATTAATTTTGTTTCCTATTTTATATTTGACAGGATATAAACCTTTTAATAAAAGTTTACAAAAAAATAATTTTTTAAAAAAAATAAATAATTCAACCAGGATAACTTATGAATCATTAATAAATTCAATTAATGATATTGTATTTGTAGTTGACAAAGATGGCAAAATATTAACAGGCAATAATTATTTTTTTAATTTTAATGCTGCATACATTATAGATCCGCCCTTAAAAAAAGGAGATTATTTTATACATAAGCTAACAGCAAGTGATGAAATAAAAAAATCATGGGCTGTCCATTTTGACAGAGCATTACATAATGAAACCTTTGAAATTGAAAATAATATTACTGATAAAAACAGATGGGTGGAAACAAAATTCGCCCCAATTAAAATTGATGAGGAAATCATTGGTATTTCAGTTTTTTCAAAAGACATAACAAGGAGAAAAAAAGATGAATTAAAACTGAAAGAAAATTTAGATTTACTTTCCACTGCACAATCTATTGCATTTCTGGGAAGTTATATCTGCGACTTAAAATCGGGTTTATTTATCAGTAATTCAATATTTGACACTATAACCGGAATTGACAATTCATTTATTAAAAACTTAACGAATTACAGAAACATCATTGTAGCACCAGAATTCAGAGAATCATCAGTGTTAATTTTTGAAAATTGCATTAAATATAAAACTTATCAATATACAAATCAATATAAAATTATCAGATTATCTGATAATTCAGAACGCTGGGTTAAAGTTAACGGAAAATTTGAATTAGACGCAGAAGGCGAACCTTTAAAATTCATTGCTGCAATAATGGATATAACGGAATATATGTATTTAATTAGGCAAAAAGAAATCATTATTGAAAGCATTAGTAATTATTTCTATTCTGTTAATAAATATTCAAATATAACCTATTTTAATAAAGCTTTTTTTGATGTATATAAATATAAAAAAGGAGCTGTAAATTTCTATGAAAAAAATATTTTCGAAATATTTCCTGAATATAAAAATACCATATTTGAAGAAAATTTATTAGTTGCCATGGCAACTAATACCCCGGTTGATTTTGAAATTTATAATTCAAAAACAAAAAACTGGAAAGAATATCATTTTTATCCGCATGAAGAAGGATGCAGCATAATGTTTAATTATATAAACGACAGAATTATCGGGAAAGAGAAATTATTGAAAGCTAATCAAACCCTTAGATTAAAAACCGAAGAATTACTCAACACCAATGCCGAATTAGAAAGATTTAGTTATGTTGCTTCGCACGACTTACAGGAACCTTTACGGATGGTTAGTAATTTCCTGGAGCTTTTAGCACTCCGGTATAATGATGTGATAGATGAAAAAGGAAAACTTTATATACATTATGCAGTAGATGGTGCTAAAAGAATGCAGCAATTAATAAAAGACTTGCTTCAGTTTTCCCGGGTAGGTTCCGGGACGCTAGAAATTACAAAAGTTGACATGAATGAGGTAATGAATAATGTAATTCAACTATACAATAACGATTTTACTTATGGATCTGCTGAAATTACTGTAGAAAAACTTCCTGAAATTGATGCAGTTAAATTACCAATGATACAATTAATGCAAAATCTGGTGGGGAATGCTTTAAAATACAGAAATCCTGAAAAAACAATTATACAGGTAACTGCAGAGGAAAGTGAATATGAATGGCTATTTTCTGTTAAAGACAATGGTATAGGAATTGATCCTGTATATTTTGAAAAGATCTTTATTATTTTTCAACGTTTACATAATAAGGACGATTACAGTGGAACAGGAATAGGATTATCTATCTGTAAAAAAATAGTTGAAAGATTTAATGGAAAAATATGGGTTGAATCTGCATTAAATAAAGGAGCCACCTTTAAATTTACAATACCGAAAAACAAAAATACAACTGAATAGAAATCAATTCTTACAATAAATTTTTCTGGCTGTAAAATATCCATTAAAACAAAAACCTCAAAATAAATCTGAGGTTTTGTTTAGTGTTGGTTGGTTCTTATAAATCGGGGGGCAATATTATAATAATCAAAATTAATTTCTTTCCTATTGATCTCATTTAAATATTTCAGCAAAAGATTACAAATTTTCAACTTTATAAGTCTGTCCGGTTGCTTAACTGATATTTGAACTATTAGAAAATATACAAATAAGTGAAAAAATGATAACTTTCATTATTATAAGAAGTGTACCAGGAATATACTTGTAATCTGGTTACTTTTGAACCATTATTTGCATTTTTCTCATAATCTGAATGCTAAATTTCTCTTAAGTATTGACTATATTATACCCCATATTGTAAAGAAATTTCTATTTCAGCATCTTTCCTTACTTTTTCAAAAATAGAGGTAATAACATTTAGAAAATTCGTTGCAATTATTTCTATTTTTAATAAACCGTATTTAACTAACAGTATTTTAATTTACCAGATAACACAAATTCTATGCATAAAAAGTCTTTTTTAATTTTTATTACATTCTTTGTATTCGTAAATACTTGTTTAGAAGCGCAACAAACGCAAACCCCTGCATTTAAAGTAATTCCACTGGGTGTAAGGGGCGGATTGGATGAAAGTAATTTATCTGCATACCTTGTTGCAGCCGGCGGAACCAATGATTATATATGCCTCGATGCCGGCACCCTGCACCAGGGTATTGAAAAAGCCATAGACGGGCATCTCTTCACCGGAACTGTGGATGATGTACTAAAGCATCACATTAAAGGATATTGTATTTCTCATGGCCACCTGGATCACTTAAGCGGGTTGATCCTTAATTCTCCGAACGACAGTTCCAAGTATATCTATGCACTTCCTTCGGTTATAAAAGTGCTACAGGAAAAATATTTTACCTGGCAGGGCTGGGCCAACTTTACAAATGAGGGAGATAAACCAGCTTTGGGTAAATACAAATATGTATACCTGGAACCTGGAAAAGACACCATCCTGCATCATACGGGATTAAGGGTAAAAGCTTTTAGCTTAAGCCATGGCAACCCCTACGAAAGCACTGCTTTTTTGATCAGTAATCAGGAAAACTTTTTATTGTACCTGGGTGATACAGGTGCAGACGAAATTGAACAATCTGACAAGCTGAAAAAACTCTGGATGGCTGTGGCTCCCCTACTGAAAAACAACTGCCTGAAAGCAATCTTTATAGAAGTTTCCTTTCCCAATGAAATACCAGACAAAGCACTCTTCGGGCATCTGACACCCCGTTTACTAATGAAAGAGATGGAAGTACTGAATACACTATCCGAAGGTAATGTACAGCATACCCGTATCTATATTACGCATAGAAAACCCTGTGCTGATTGTGAAGAAAGAATACAACAACAATTGGAAGAAGAGAACAAATTAAAACTACAGCTGGTGTATCCGCAACAGGGGGTATTAACAACAGTATATTAAATAGATATCTAAAGATTAGGGCCACTGAACCCAAGATTTTTCATACCGGTTTTCACTTCCGGACAACTCATAAATAAACGCCATAACAACCCTGATCTGTAATTTTCAATCATACCAATTTGCGGGCCCTGGTCAATTGCCAGTGTTGAAGATGCAAACCAGGGATTGTTTAAACTAAAAGCGTCATAAAAACCATAATTCCCAAAAAGTTTATCCCCCAGTTTATAATAGAAAAACCGTATTGCATTCATAGATTGAACCGGTGTATAGGGTAATGAGGAAACCGCTGCAGTGGGTGCAATAAATCCTAAATCGTTTGTTGGTGAACTTGCCGTATAACCACTTGCAATATCGCTGGCAGTTAAACCCCAGCAATTACTGCTATATCCATAATATTGCTGCGGATTAAGCACACAATAATTATAATTTATTTGAGTATGGGCTAAAGTTTGTGTTTGATAATTGGCATATGCATCACTTAATCCGTTTGGATTAATACCTAAGAAAGAATACTGTTCAAAAAATAACGGTCCGCCTGATGCCTGTCCTAAAGGCAATACAACACCTAAATACGAGTTACCGTTTTTGATATTTCCATTTGCAGCCCAACCATTATCATACACATCTTTAGTGATGGGGAATGTGGGAGAAGATGCAGCCAGTACATAAGTAATTAAAGCTTCATTCCAACCGGTAACCGGAATACTCCAGATGTCTGAAGTTGCAGTATAAGTGGGATTATATTGCCAGTACATTGATTTCTGGGCTCCGTTTTGTGTAAACCAGCTCCATTCAACCTTATTCCAGATAGCGTTTATACTATCCCGCAAAGCGGTCTCATTAACATCAGCAGTATTATTAAAATATTGCCTTGCACACAATAAGCCTTCCATCAGATAAGATGTTTCCACAATATCGGCACCGTTATTATTTCCAAATGGAACAGGTGCTCCGGTACTACCATTGTTCCAATGCGAAAAAGCACCATGCCATCTTGTACATTTTGATGATAGAAAATTAACAATGGTATTCAATCTTGTTACCGCATCTGCACGTTTAATAAAACCTCTGTTGGCAGCAACAATCATTGCCATGATACCAAAACCGCTGCCACCGGTAGTTACTACATCTCCGCTGGTATTGCGTTCCAATGCCATACCACACACAGGGTGGCCAAAATCCCAGAAATATTTAAAGGTTTGTTTTTGAATCAGATCCAATATTGCAGAATCTGATAACTGAGGAAACTTATCAGTGGTATCATAAGAGGTGTAAAAACTTAAATTTAGTCCGCTATTTAAAAAATTGCCTGAAACTGATTTTAAAGCTGTACTGATTGAAAAAGTATATTGGCTTAAATAACCAATAGCGGCAGCCGGTGAAATTACAATAGCGCTATCACTATTCTGATAACTAACAGAATACGTTACATTAGCCGCATTACTCGTGATATTGGTATAAGAGATAGCTGCTGAAACGGAAGACCTGTTTACTTTATCAGAGAAAGATATTCTTATGGCCGGATTGGCATTAACTCCATATAATGTTTTTGTGGTATTAAATACCACAGAATTTATAGTTTGACTGTTAATCAGAAAAGTAGTGGGAGTTACTATTGGACTTGAGGGAGTGGACGATTTACTGCAGCCGGACAAACAACCAACAGATACCAGTATTATAAATAACTGGTTAATTATCATTTTTATGCTCATTGTATAAATTAGATTATATAAACTTTACGGTATCTGTGCAACCTTGTTATTGAAAAAAGTGCACAAACAAAAATAAATAATTTTGTTTGTGCACCTGAGTAACAATTCTAATTACAATCCATGGCTTTGTAACACATACAAAGACTGAACATCGGTGGCATTTAAATCTTTATTAAAGACTTTAAATTCATCTAAATCCCCACTTAAAGAATTCATCCATCCGTTGACAGCAGTAGCATTTGCATCAGGCCCACCTAATGTAAAACTGGTAGCACCTGCAAAATTTGTTTGAGGGCCAAATGTAGCTCCACTTGCCTGAGATAATAAAGCACCATCTACATATACCCCTAATGCGCCGGAAGTATTATTGTAGGTAATAGCCAAATGGTGCCAGTTACCATCTAACATTTTGGGCCAAACCTGGCCTTTATCAAACCATTGATCCATCATACAAACTTTACCATAGGAATTAGTTGCATTATCTGCATTATTAAACAACATAAATAATTTAGTCTGTTCCCAGGAAAAACCTGCACTATTCAATGAAAAAGGAATATATGTAGTAGGTCCGGTACTTAAACTGGCAGGTTGCTTGATCCAGCAAGCCATAGTGAAACTGCCTAATTTAGCAATAGTATTGGTTATATTGGAATTAATATATCCAGGACTTGCTACCTGAACAGCTTTACCTGCAATACCGGAAACAAAACTTATTGCAGCAGCATTAACAGCAGTACCAACGGTATTAGATACACTATCCACATATCCGCTTTCAAAAGCCCAGTAAGCTGCCAGGTTAGCAGCTGCAACATCACGGGAATGATAATAACCATTGATGCTGAACGGAACCACAAATGACATTTCAGTACCATAAGAAATACCTTTACTATTAATGGCGTAAGCTTTATAATAATAAGTTTTACCCATTATAAGTTTTACCAGTGTTAAATTATAATTTCCTGATACGGTGTAAGAGCTGATTTTACTTTTTGCTATGGTAACTCCTGAAAGGGTATCATAACAAACACCGGCTTCCATTACTATAGAACCGCCATCGCTGGTTATATTACCACCTGCATTTGCAGTAGGCGCAGCTACATTGGTGGCAGCTACAGTAGATACAGTAGGTGTAACTGCAGCAACAGTAATGCCTGTATCACTGTCGGTTTTTTTACAGCCGGTTGCCAGAAAAAAGACTGACATGAAAATAACCGATAAATAAAATATATTTTTCATAAATAATTTTTTGGTGATTAAATAATACTATTTACTTCCCTTTTCCCTGCAATATTACCAATGCCTGCAGCTCAGTTTGAGTGAGTGCTTTATTGTAAATGCGCACTTCATCCATCTGGCCTGTTAAATATCCTGCCCAGGGCTGAGTTCCTCCTGCTGAACCGAGACTAGGATTACATTGAAATTGTTCTGTTCCAAAAATGATCTGTTTTGCAGTGGCTGGAAATTTCAGCTTTCCTAAACCTGCCTGGGTTTGTGTACCCACTACAGATCCATTTTGATATACAGTAAAAGTGGAACTGTTTTCATCATAGGTTACAGCCAGATTTTGCCAGGCATTCCATGGAGAAGACAAGGTCCAGGAAGTAAGCCATATATCACCCACTCCCGGATTGGCATCATAACAATGAATTTTAAAAGGCGTGCTGGTGGCACTACTTCCATTATCATAAAATATATCAATTGCACTCCAGAAATTTGCAAGATCGCTGATACATACCGGTGCAGTTTCTGCAGTATTTTGTGGTGTGTTGATCCAGAAATCAATGGTAAAACTGGTCATGCCCTGTACGGCAGCTGATAATTGAGAAATTACATACCCAGTGCTGGAGCCCTGTAATGCCTGTCCCACAAAACCAGGTGTAAAACTGGTATTTACACCCGTTCCGGCAGTTTTGGAAACACTGTCAATATAACTTCCTTCAAAAGCCCAATAGCCTACCAGGCTGGCAGATTCTATGCTGGCAGAGGATGTAAAACCATTTACCGTAAAAGCTGGTTGAAATGATTTTGGATCAAAACTTTTATAGCAGGATGTAAACAATATACTTATAAACACCAATGATAATAACAAACTGCTCATTAGGTATTTTTTCATAATATTTTAGTTTTTAAAAATTAATAATTAATACCCCGGGTTCTGAGTTAGCAAATTACTGCTCAGGTCAATTTCGCTTTGTGGGATTGGCCACACTTCATTTTTACCGGCTTTCCAGCCAAGGGAACCCAGCTTTGTGGAAGCTAATCCCCATCTTACAAGGTCAAAATACCGGCTTTCAAAAAAGTCCATACCCAATTCCACCCTTCTTTCATGTTGAATAGCAGTGCGCAATGCCCCCTGATCCGTACTGGTAACTTTTGGCAGTGTACCAGCCGGGGCTCCGTTGGCAATGGAATAAGCTCTTGCCCTTGCCCTAACTATTTCAAGAGAAGCCAAAGCAGCAGTGCTGTTTCCCAACTCATTATTTGCCTCTGCATTCCACAATAAAACAGATGCATAACGGATGACCCTTACATCCTGCTGGCAACCAGGATTTGCCAGAGCTGTGGAAAAAAGTGCAGAAGGAACATATGCTTTATAATTATAAAATGGATTAGTGGCAGGAGAAGGCACTACATCACCTTCGGCAGTGGGAACACCCTGAAAAATAACAGTGGCATTTAAACGGTTGTCACCCGCTTCAAATTCATTCACCAGGCTCTGGGTAGGTACATTAAAGCCCCATCCACCCCAGGCAACGCCTCTTGGCATTTGTACCTGAGAATATTGTGAGGTTTCTGCACCGGTATTATTGGCTACAACTGCACATTGAATTTCAAAAACTGATTCAGAACAATTTTCATTAGCCACCCGGAACATTTGCTCATAATTGGGGAAAAGAGAAAATGCACCAGATTGAATGACCTGGTTGGTATAATTCACCACATCACTCCAATTTTTTTCGTACAAAGAAACCATTGCATGCAGGGACAAAGCTGCATATTTTGTAGCCCTGCCTATATCTGCTCCATTATAAACGGATGGAAGCCCTGCAGCTGCATCTGTAAGGTCTTTTTCTATAGCAGCATATACCTGGGCTTTTGGTGTACGTTTTATATTGTACTGGCTGGCATCAGTTGGAACATGTAAACGCAGCGGAACATCGCCAAAAGCACGCACCAATCTGAAATAAGAATAAGCACGAATAAATTTAGCTTCCAGTAAATACCTTGCTTTTAAAGTTGCATCCATATTGATAGCAGGAATATTATCCAGTACCTGATTACATAAATTTATTTCCTGATACTGGCCGGACCAGAAACCACCCAACTGACCACCTTCATCAGAAGAAGTAATGGTAAATAAATCAAAATTGTTCATAAAAGTAGCATCACTGGATGTACTGCCTTTGGTAGCATCATCAGAAGCCATACTTTCTACTGCAATGGCTGCAAATGCAGTTTCATTCCAGCTGCGTAAATTGGCATAGATCGCATTAACGGCCTCAGTTGCATCTGATTGGGTTTGCCAGAATTGTACAGTAGGCTGCTGTGCCTGTGGAGGTACATCTAAAAATTTTTTAGTACACCCCACTATAAATACACTTGATATTATAATAAGATTAAAAACAATCTTACCATATTCTGACAAAATATTTTTTATTTTCATAATAATATTTTTAATAAATTAAAAACTAAGATTTACACCAAAATTGTAAGTTGCATATAATGGATAAACCCCCTGATCTATGTTAGCAGTTGTTGGGTTACTGGCAGGCACTTCTGGTGAAAAACCTCTGTATTTGAAAAAGTTAATAGCATTCTGAGCATTTGCATAAATCCTTAACTTGGTAATCCCGGAATTCTTCAACTTATTTTCGGGAACAGTAAAGCCCAACTGCACATTTCTGATTCTGAAATAACTGCCATTTTCCACGAAAAATGAATTAGAGAGGTAATTTTGCCCACCACCTATATTGGCAGAAGGATATACTTTACTTGTTCCTTCCCCATGCCAGCGGTTATTATAATAATCTGCTGTAAAGTTTTCAGTACCATATCTCAGCCCAAGGTTAGCATTGTAAATCTGCACACCGGCAAGGCCCTGAAAATCGATGGTTAAATCAAAATTCTTATAAGCAACATTGGTATTAATACCATACACCATTTTAGGGTTCGGGTTTCCTAATGGAACATCATCCTTACCATCAATAACGCCATCTCCATTTACATCTTTGTATTTAAAGTCGCCAGGTTTGGCATTCGGCTGAAGGATAGCCCCACTGGCTGATTTATAACTGGCGATATCTGCAGCTGACTGGAAAATACCGATTACCTGAAAACCATAAAATTCACCCATTGGCCTACCCAGCATGGTTCTTGTATTCCAGTTAGATCCTCCGGTTGTTCCGGATTGCTGATAAATAGGGTTCGCACCGGTAGAAACAGCCAACACCTTATTTGTATTAAACCCAGCATTGGCACTGATAGAATAAGACCAGTCTTTTTTAATCTGATCTTTCCAGGAAATCAGGAACTCTAAACCCTGGTTTTGGAAAGTAGCCTGGTTGCCGATAACTGTGCCTCCTGAAGTACCCAGTGAAGCTAAAATAGGAATGGCAAAAATTGCATTTTGAGTTTGTTTATTATACCAGTCAACTTCAGCATTTAATTTATTATGAATCAATGCTCCTTCCAGACCTATATCTGTACCAACTCCTTTTTCCCAATAGGTTGTAGGAGGAACAACTGTTTGAACACTTGCACCGGTGGCAGTGGTACCATTACCACCTACATATACCAATCCGGCATTTTGAGTAACAGTTAACACTGATAAGTTTGCGGGAACGGATACATTACCTACTGCACCCCAGCTGCCTCTTAACTTTAAGTTATTAAACAGGTTCTGATGCTGCATAAACTTTTCATTGGTAATAATCCAGCCGAGACCAACAGATGGGAAATAACCCCAACGGTTACTGCCACTGAATTTTGAAGAACCATCGCCCCTTAAAGTGGCGGTTAACATGTATTTGTCATTATATGCATAGTTAACCCTTCCAAAATAGGAGCTAACATTATATAATGAACCACCATCATTTACAAAGGCAGTACTGGTAGTTCCCAATGCGATGTATTGATTTCCACTACCTGCAGGTACATTCTGTGCACCGGCAGTAAGGGTATATTCTTTATTTTGCTGCGCTTCCTGTCCTACCAATACTTTAATACTGTGTTTTCCAAACCTATTATCATAGGTCAGGTTATTATCAATTATCCAGTTCCTTATTTCATCTCTTCCTTCTGTTAAAGTACTTACTGTTGAGCGTTGAGATAAAGTTGCCTTATATACAGGCGTATATTGATTGGTTTCTGCCTGTTCAAAATTTCCGCCAATGCTGGTATGGAAATTAAAATGTTTGGCAAATTTTACATCTGCATAGGCACTTCCGTTTATTTTATAGGTTTTAGTAGCATGGTGATAATAATCAATCGTAACCTGAGGATTAAACTGATTAGATGTACCCACCATAAAATCATTAGGATCCCCATAGGTGTGATCTGCATAATAAACGGGAACATTTGGAGCCGCAGCGTATAACTGGTGAAAAATGGAACCATCAATATCATTTGACTGGCTCATTAAACCAGTTACATTCACACCTACTTTTAAAAATTTAGCTAACTGATACTCGTTTTTCAGATGAATATTGTACCGGTCAAAATTATTCGTTTTTACAAGACCGTCCTGATGGTAATAACCTAAAGAAAAATTATATGTTGATTTATCTGAACCACCTAAAACAGAAATTTGATGGCTGGTTACCATTGCATTTCTTAATATCTGGTGATACCAGTCTGTATTACCGGCGGCAGATGGATTAGCATAGGTAGGTGCAGAACCATTTAACACATTCAGTTCATTGATCATGGTTTCGTACTGAGGGCCGGTAGCCATATTTACCTGGTTGGTTACCACCTGGTTTCCAACAAAACCATTATAACTGATTATGGGTTTACCGGTTTTGGCACCTTTTTTAGTGGTGATCAGCACTACCCCATTTGCAGCCTGAATCCCATAAATAGATTCGGAAGACGCATCTTTTAATAAAGAAATACTTTCAATATCATTGGAATTAAGGAAACTGATATCACTAAACCAAACTCCGTCTACCACATATAATGGATTTGTGTTTCCATAAATGGTACCTGCTCCGCGTATAACCAAACTGGGTGGTGCACCCGGAGCCCCATTATTGGTAACCTGCAAACCAGCCACTTTACCCTGTAAAGCACTCAATGGATTATAGGAAGATTGTTTTACAATTTCATCTCCCCTTACATGAGCAACTGAACCGGTTACATCTATTTTCCGCTGGCTGCCATACCCTACTACAACTACCTGGTCCAACACTTTTTCAGATTCACTCAGTACAATATTGATTTCTTTTTTACCATTTACAGCAACTTCTGCATTATTAAACCCAACAGAGGAAAATACCAAAGTGGCATTATCCGGAGCCGTAATGGTAAACCGGCCAAGAGCATCGGCTGAAGTGACTACTGTGGTACCTTTTACCCTGATTGTAGCTGCCGGCACTCCTTCGCCGTTAGAACTGGTAACTCTACCTGTAATTTTAATTACCGCATACATTTTTGTATCAGTTCCTTTCCTTAATATAACTACAAGATTATTTTCCAAAATTTTATAAGTTAATTCAGTACTGGCAAAAAGTTTATCAAGAGCAGCAGTTAAGGATAAATTTTCAGCTTTAAAATCTACTTTAGTGTTAAGGGAGGCTAATTCGTAGTTGTACAAAAACCGAACATCCCCATTTTTTTCTATTGCATTGAGGATTTTTTTGATTTCAGTTTGTTTGGCATTTACAGTTACTTTCTGGCCAAATACGCTTCCCTGGACATGATAAGCAGTAAATAAGATGAACAAAATGGCAAGTTTCATAATCCGTATAAATTTTAAGAATTCATTCGCATGTTCTGCCCCCCGAAGAGGTACGATTTTTTTCATACATTTGTTTTTAAGGTTTTAGAATAGGTAACAGCATGCTTTTCTATTGAAAAGCAATTCCTTTTTTAAGCTTTTTTATTGTCGGGGAATGTTCCAGCATTTCCCGATTTTTATCTTATTTTTTTTCGGATATTTCTATTTCATTCTCATTGATTTTATAGTTAAAGGATGCGGTTAATTGCAATGCAGTTAATGCCTGTTCCACAGTTTCTTTTTCAAACACACTATGAAACCGGTAATCTTCTATCCGGGAGTTTTTGAATACAATATGAACATTATACCATCTTTCCATTTTTTTGGCAAATGCTGCAAATGTTTCTCCATCAACAACCAGTTTATTGTGTATCCATGCCGTTTCTACTAAAGCTGAATCTGCTACAGTAGGAGGAATGGAAACAATTGAAATTTCTTTTGTTACTATTTTAACAGAGGTATGCGTATTGGTATACTTTGTTTCCTCCATTTTCAATGCTGAATTAAGGGATTGGTCAGCTTTATTGAAAATTAGTTTCTCATGCGGTTTGACAATGATTTTTGAACCTGAACTTTCATTTTTTCTTATTACTTCAATCAGGCCCCTTATCAGAGTTGTTTCTATAGTTGGATCACCTTCATATGATTTTACATTAAAAGCTGTTCCTAATACCCTAATATCAATACCAGAAGTATGCACGATAAATGGATGTTTTGCGTCTTTTACAACATCGAAAAAGGCTTCCCCATCCAGTTCAACAGATCTTACGGAATCTTTAAACTTACCTGAATAAGATAGTTTACTGCCCGAATTAAGCCAAACAACTGTTCCATCGGGTAAAATTATTTTACTTTTAGCACCAGGCTTTGCAATCACTTCATTACCATTATTCAATTTTGTTTTTACAGATTTTGAATTATAGATCCAGTATATGCCCAGTGCCATTAAAAAAGCGGCAGCAATACTTACTCTTTTAATTAAGGTTATACTATTGAATATTGTAACAATATTGTGTTTTGATGTTGCATCCTCTGCAACATCAAAAGCAGCGGTTTCTATAATGGCATTAAAGTGGGTATCTAATAAATTGTCTTCACTGATATTAACTTTATTCCGGGGATTATCCCAATATTCCTGAATCATCTCACTGAGGTATTGTTCTTCAGGATATTGTTTAAATAGTAATAACAGTTCGTTCAACTCTTCAGCAGAAGCTTCTCCCGATAATTTCCGGGCTAATAATGTTTCAATTCGTTGTACTGGCATAGAATCGCTTATTATATAAGACATTAATTTGTAAAGATGACCTTAGAGAAAATTAAAGTTTTTTGGAGAATTTTTTGAAAGCACCCTCTGACCTGAAATGAAAATCACTTCTTACTGCTTCACTGATCCGGTGAACAGCATTAACCATTTGAGCATCAACGGTATTTTCTGAGATGTTCAATATTTCTGCTACTTCCCGATACTTTAAACCATCTTCACGCACCAGTTTAAACACTATTTTACAGCGGGGAGGTAAAGCATTTACAGCAGCATCTATTTTTTCATATATTTCAGAAATAATCATTTTACTTTCAGGAGTAATACCATTATTCATCTGAATATCAATATGATCAAAGGGTTCATTAATGTTATCTTTGGCTTTTTTTGATATGTAATTCAGTGCAGTGTTCTTGACGGCCTTGTATAAATAAACCTTGAGATTTATGATTGAGTTTAAGTTAGCCCTGTTCTTCCATAATCTTACAAAAACATCATCTGCAATCTCATATGCAGCATCCTGTTCTTTTACTATTGATTGTGCAAATCCAATCAATTGCTTTGATATAAGATTGTATAACTGGCGAAAGGCTTGTTCATCCCCTAATGAAATATTTACTTTCAGCGTATTAAAATTCTCCTCCAGTTTAAATTCGCTTCTCAAAATGCAATCGTTTGTAATGTAAAGACATAACAAAGATATAAGAAGCTGCATTGAAGTTTTAAAACAAATCTGTTATACCTGAATTCTAATGTAGCTTAAAACGCATATATTTTAGGCAGAAATGCTTTACTAAGCCTAAAAACATATGTTTTTAGAGAAAATATACTTTTAAAAATAAGAAACTTAAATCAATATTAGCAATGGAATAATATTATGCCTGGATTTTAGACTTTTTTCATTAAAATTTCAAGAACTATGAAAAGTATTAAATCTGTCTTATTATCCGTTTCCGTGATACTGACTTTTTATGCATTGGCAGTTGCATGTATGCCTCCCCCCGTAAAACCTATACCCCAAAACCCGAACCCTGTACCAAACACCAGCCGCTTAATTACAGCCCTATACTGGTTAAAGTAAATTTAAGCGGAACTTATACCATGAAAGACTTACAGGAGGCACAGCGTGAAAGGCCAGTGTATATTGTTAATGCATTAAATGTACTAACTCCATATAAATATATGTTAGCCAATGGTGCAACACCAACCTTAATTTATATATAACCATTAATGTAGATGCCTATCAACATTATGGTGCATCCGAAACAGGTTATGTTTTTGACGGCAATTTTAATTTTAAACTTGGTGCAGACTATTCAACTTTCGAAAAAAAATATGATAATATAGCTTCAAATGTAAAAATTTATATCACCCGAGGGTGGTGTAAAAATTGCCCAACCCCATGTATTATTAATTAACTTTATAAGGATAACTGTTTCAGTTTTTTTAGAAAAATATTAATCCAAATTTGTGATTTTTTGTGCCCGCCTGCGAATAACTCTTTAAACTATCAATCATCAAAACTTAAAAATTATGCAGGCAGCACCTACTTTCTTATTAGTTAAACTGAATGAAACCCCTTTTAACTATCTAAACTTTTATCATGAATCATTCTGAATTATCTGACGGATTTCAGAGAATGGCAGATACCCATAAGGGCATATTATTCAAGGTTGCCAGAACTTATTGCACTCATGAAGAGGATCGCAGGGATTTGATGCAGGAAATGATGATACAGATCTGGAAATCGTATCCAAAATATACACCTGCAGTTGCTACTGCAAGTACCTGGATTTACAGAATTTGTTTGAATGTAGCGATCTCATTTCATCGCAAAAACAGAAAACATGAACAGATAAGTTCAATACTTACAGAAAATCATGATTTAACTGAAGAATCCTCTGACATGGAAAAAGAGAATCAGGTAAAGCTATTGGAAAAATGGATCCATGAACTGAATGATTTAGACCGGGCCCTGGTACTACTTTATATGGATGATAAATCTCAAACTGAAATAGCCAGTATCACCGGATTATCCCTTACGAATGTATCCACCAAACTCAACAGGATTAAAGAAAAACTTAAACTTAAATTTTCACTTTCACAATCATAAGATCATGCACGAAAACGAATTAAAATCAATCTGGCAAAATGCCAATAAAACTGAAACTATGAATATAGATATGCGTTTAGATGAAATTACAGGATTAAAAACAAGTTATGCAATTGGAAGATTAAAGCCTGTAAAATATTTTGGACTATTACTTGGAACCTTATGGGTTTTTCTACTTAGTTCTTTCCTTATTCATCAATATATAGTGTTTGGAAACCAGGTGAACCTGTTCCTTATCATTTCACTGGGGTTGCAGGTTGTTTTAACCGCCCTAGCCCTGATTGTATATATATATCAACTGGTTTTGGTATATCAGATCGATTATAGCGGACCTGTTTTAAGCATCCAGAAAAAGCTCATCAAATTAAAAACATCTACTATTGAAATTACCAGGATAATGGTACTTCAACTTCCTTTATGGTCGACCTTTTATTTACCCAATAATTTTTTTACACATGCCAATTTTATGTTTTTAATGATACAGTGCTGTGTAAGTATTTTACTGACTATACTGGCGATCCATATCTGCTTACAATTAAAACTTGAAAACAGAAATAATTTTTGGTTCCGCTTATTTTTTAGTGGTAATGAATGGAAACCTATCATGAAAGCGATGGACCTGGTTGAGGATATGCAAGCAAGCACTATTTAGAGGAAGAATTTACTGATTCTTTGCTCATTTACTAACTATATTAGTTTAAAATAGCATTGACTAACCTGGGAAGACCTTGGGAAAACAATTTTATGAAAAGGCCTGCCAATATTATCACATGATAAATTAGATTACTTTCAATATTTTTTTTCCTTCCATAAAAAAGGCTCTTTTTGGAGCCTTTTTATCTAATTTTTTTAGTAAATTTGCAAGAGCCTTATTGGATAAAGGTTTCAAATTTATTTTTCCCAACCTGGGAAATAGTTTCAACCCTTTTTTATTGTTTTGTATTTGATAGGATGAAGCAGCATATGTTACTATACATCTGCAGCTGAATAAACAATTGCGGGTGATGTAAAGTAGTGCACGACCGGAAAAAACCTGCTGATAAAAGACTATTGAAAAGTGAGAAAGGCAGTTCATTGACATCGTTGACTTTAAGGGATAAGAAATAGTCCTTATGCCTTCAGGTTAACAAACGTAAAATAAGAATATCACTAAAACCGATATTGGAAAGCTGATTTTAAAAGCTTACTGAAAGTGGTATGTGGTGTTGTGTCTATTTTAGTCAGAAGGCTGTTAATCACTTATGTGAAAAGATGACCCCGGTCTCCCTCCCCGGGGTTATTTTTTAAAAGGAATATAAAGATTGATAATTTAAGTTTCCTGCTTGTATAAAAAAACTAAAAATATTTACCGGAAACTGAAGTTCATTAATATGGATTTTCTAAGCTGCCAGCTTTTCAGTATTTTACCCCTTCATACATTCTGAAAGTTTATGAAAAAATGTATCCTTATTGCTTTAATCGGACTGGCCGGGCATTTATCGGGATTAACACAAACCAATGCTGTATACCAGCCACCTGTATTCACTGATACTAACCGGCTGCAAAAGATTGCAGCTAGTTTTCCGCTGGTAGAAAAGCTGTATAAGGATTACGCTGAAAAGAACCATTTTCCAGGATATGCTTTTGGCATTGTGCTGGATGGCAAACTGGTTTATTCCGGTAGTGGTGGTTATAGAAATATTGAACATCAAACAGCGGCAACCCCAAGGTCTTTCTTCCGTATTGCTTCCATGAGCAAGAGCTTTACGGCATTGGCTATCCTTAAATTACGTGATGAAGGAAAACTGAAACTGGATGACCCTGCCTACCTGTATATTCCAGCATTAAAAGGCCAGAACCTGACCTCCGATGCCCCTGATATTACTATCCGTTATCTGCTAAGCCATCAGGCAGGTTTCCCGGAAGATAATCCCTGGGGTGACCGTCAGCTGGCTAAGACTGAAGAAGACTTGCTGAAACTGATTAAAAGCGGATTATCCTTTTCCAATGACCCGGGACTACAATATGAATACAGTAACCTGGGTTTTACTATGCTGGGTTATATTATTCACAAGGTTTCGGGCATTCCCTATGAGGAATATATCCGGAAAAACATCTGGCAACCATTGCAAATAAATGCTTCCTGGGAATATACGGAAGTGCCGGACAGCCTGCTTGCTCATGGTTACCGCTGGCTGAACGGCAACTGGCGAGAAGAAGCCCTATTGCATGATGGCATTTATGGCAGCATGGGGGGAATGATCACTTCCATTGAATCTTTTAGTAAATACCTGGCATTTCAAATGGCTGCATGGCCAGCCCGTAATGAAGCAGAAGCTGGACCCGTAAAGCGTAGTTCAGTAAGGGAAATGCAGCAACCCTGGCGTTTTAATACGATTATACCAGATTATGTGTACCCGAATGGTAAAGGTTGTGCTATTGCAACAGCTTATTGCTATGGATTAAGGTTTTCGAAGGATTGTGAGGGCAAAGTTTTCATTGGACATACGGGTGGATTACCAGGCTTTGGCAGTAACTGGAATATATTGCCGGAATATGGGATTGGGGTGATGTTTTTTGCCAATGTAACTTATGCACCCACTGCTGCAGCCAACCTGCAGGTTTTGGATACAATTATACACCTGGCTGGTTTGCAACCCAGGCAGTTACCAGCTTCACCCATACTTACCCAAAGAAAAAATGAACTGGTTAAATTATTACCAGATTTTACCAGTGCGGAGAAAAGCGGCATTTTTGCCGAAAACTTTTTTAGTGATTATTTTACAGATAGCCTGAAAAAAGAAGCCCTCAGTTTGTTTGGCAAAGCTGGTAAAATCTTAAAGATTCATGAAGTGGTTCCGGAAAATCAGATGCGGGGCTATTTTATTATTGATTGTGAAAGAGGAAGGATACAGGTGAATTTCACACTAACACCTGAAACTCCGGCTCTAATCCAGGAATACCATATCAGGTTGTTAAAGGATTAGATAAAATCAAGGCACTGTTTTATTTTAATAATTCAATAATTAGGCCCAAACCTGTGTCGTATTGAATACTTTCAGGCCATATTTAAGCATTAAAGAAAATATTTAAAACAAAAAACCCCTGATAAATCAGAGGTTTTATAGAAGAGATAGTCGGGTGGACAAGATTCGAACTTGCGACCCCTAGCACCCCATGCTAGTGCGCCTCAATCTGATTTACCCAATATTTACAATGGTTTCAGAGGAAAGGCAGCTTATTTCTAAGAGCTTTGTGACCCAAACGTGACCCAAAATATTGTTTACTATTTAATTGTCAGCTAAATCATTGAGATTTTTCTGACTCTGCAAAGGTAAAAAATTTAATTGTAACCCAAAATCAATAGAATTGAGTAAACTTATAATAAATTATTAAAAAGGGATTTTTATTAATCATAAATTTTTTTTGAAAGACTCCATACTTTCTTTGTCACTAAATGACTTTAAAACTTTTCCAGAATAATCCACAAGTTTATAATACAAGTCTCTCCCTCTGTCTTCAATTAACATCTGTCCAATAAAAAAACAGCCCTTATAATTTCCATGTTTTATTTCTTCATAAAACACTGCTGGAAACATTTGAATCCAAGCACCAGTCTTTATGCTTACTTTAACTAGTTGCGAAGAAGTAACATACTTTTCTGTAAGAAAATATAAATATTGCCCATCTAGTGAAATAGATGGCTTGATAATATTCATAATATCATTAGTATCTTCTAACCCATCTTTATATGGTTTAATTCCTGAAAGAACAACTTCTTTTAAATCAGATAGATTGACTATCATAATTTTTTTTGTCACAGAAGAAGGATTCTTAAAAGTTCGAATAAATAAAATTCTTGCATTATCAGACAATATAAATGGGTCTGAGTCAGAATGATTAAATGTCAACTGTTTGCTTTTACCATTAGAATAACTAACAAATATGTTCTTGTTTTCAACATAGGTTTTAATCGGTAAGGTTACTTGAAATGAACTTAGAAAAATAACTAGTGAAAGTAAAATGAAAATGTTTTTCATAAAATTATTTTATCATTAATTACTTAAAGTATGCAATTTAATAATGGCGCAAAATCATCTCTTCAAATATATAAAAATTTTTTTATTGTCTTTTTTCTTTCTTTTGAAAAATTTCTATATTATTTCTTTATTGCTTTAAATCACTCCTTTTGTGTAACTTAAAATCTAAAAAGTGAAAATATTAATTATAAAATCTTTAGACCTTTTAATCCCAATTAAAACAGGCATTATAATAATGCATAAGTAAACAGCCTTCCAATTCCATAAAATTATTATCTTCCCATAACATTTAATATTTATAAAAAATCAGACATGGAAGACCTTCTAAAAAAAGTTAACAATGGAGTTTCATTAATGGACTACGATTGGTATAAGAAGAAAAAAAGTGTATTCGCACAAGTACGATACTATAATCCAAAAGAAGATTTAATTCATTTTGAATGCAGCTACGATTTTCCTGAAGTTTTAAATGGTGCTCCAGGTGAATTACCAAAATATGAAGATAAATTCGAAGTTGAAATAGACCTTTATGATTATTGTTGGGACAGTGAAATTCCTGAGTTAGTACATTATTTCAATGAAAAAGTAGATGAATATATTGAACTACCATATGATGGTAAAAAAATAACAGATGCTATTGTTACCCAACTAATAGAATACACCATCTCATTTACAGATGTTACTATCATATACAAATGTTTAATAGAAGTCATTGAGGAAGCTAAAAAGGCAATATTGGTGCTTAAAAATGATGATTCTGAGTATAATGGAGCACAAAGTTTTTTTCTAGGTATGTTTCAAAAAACTGTATTTGATAAATTTGACCATATAAGAAAGCAGATTGAAATATCTGAAACCTTTTCAGACAAACTGGAATTTAATCTTACTCAGGAGCAGTTAGTAGGGTTGCTTTATATCCTGAATAAAAGCGAATTCCTTAATACCTTAGATTATAACGACACCACCTTTCTCGCCTTCTGCCAGCAATACTTTCGCTTTAAATTCAAAGGCATTTATAGACGACCTAAGAGTTCAAAAACCCTATACAATAAATACAATGAGTTTAAGAATAATGATAATCCGAAGGGCTTGGATGAAATAATGAAGCGACTTGAAGCAACTATAACAACCATAAAAAAGGGGGATTAATAATCCCTCTTTTTTTTTGCCTAAATCAAAAAACTTTATACAAGCAAGGGTAGATAAGTTCTATGAAATTGATAAAAACAGACCCCAAGGGACCAAAAAGGGGGACCAAAAATCCCCCCTTTAACGATTATCAATTTCTGAAGATTTGTTTAATAAAGTTCTTTGATAGACGGAAAAAAGGAAAGACCAACCCCACCAGATAAAGCCAATCTCTGGAGAAATGGTCAAAAATGCTTTAGGTAAGTCGCCTACCAAAAAGCAAAATGGAATTTTATTTAAATAATTAATTAAAACAGTTTTTATGAAAAGTTCAAAAACTAAATACGTTGTAGAAATCATCTTAGTTGGATACAATCCAAGCCAAATAGTAACACTAAGTAAAACATTCAAAGGCAAAAACTTAATGAATGCCAGAAGGAAAGCATTTGAGTATGCTTTTGATGTTCGAAATGGAGGTCAATATAAATGTGACGACCCAAAATTACTCGATTCTATTGATAGAGAGTTTCATATGCTTAATCTTCAAATTAGGTTTTATGCCAACTTCAGATATGAAGTAGTAGTCTTCGGTAATCATGTTAGTCCTGTATTAATGGGTTTGGATACAGAAGCAAAGTATTACTTACAGGAAGGCTTACTTAAACAAAGCGACCTTATGGAGATTCTTGAAAACTCTGATGATTTAGAAGATTATTATGCTTTTGAAATTAATGAAGATGAAGATTTTGATTATGATGATGAGGATTATGGTAAAAACCCCATTTTCGTAATAGCTGATACATATGAAAATGATTTACCAGAATTCAATTATAATTCAATCAGGGTAATTCCAGAATTCTTCAAAGAAATGTTTCCAAAACAATGTTTGGAATATAAGATGAAAAGTGAATGGGAAAAAAATGCCCAACAAACCCAACAAAAATGGTCCTCTTTTTTCGAATCTATTATTAACAGGGCATAAACAAAGCCTATAAAACAAAATAAAATGGCAAAATTATTATTACCTCTATTTTTATCTAACGTGTTTTCATATTTAAGAGATAACTCAGAACAAAAAACACTTAGTGTATCAAAACCACAGACTTCCCACAAAGAATTGCTGGACGAATTATTAGAGAAAGTACAACCAATTGATTTTCAGAAAGCTTCTGGAATAGAGGATTGCAAAAAGATTACAAAGCAGTATCAACAGTTCATTGTAGCGGATGAAGTTCACAAACTGGCAAAAGGGAATAAAATGGAAATATGCCTTTTTCAAAACACCCTGTTTATGTATAACGGTTATTTCTGGGGAAAGCTGCCAAAAAAAGAATTGGAAGAGTTTTTGGGTAAAGCAGCAGAAAAGTTAGGTGTTGCTCGAAGTGTGGCAAATTACCATTCCTATAAAAGGGAATTGGTAAAACAGTTCATGAGTGAAGCACCAAAACCAAATGCAGGTAAGGATGTGAAAGAAGTATTAATCAATTTGCAGAATGGCACATTCGTAATAACACCAGAAAAACAGGTCCTAAAACACCCAGAGGGCAAAGATTTTTTGACCTACCAATTGCCGTTCAGTTACGATTCTGCTGCCACTTGCCCCCTTTTTCAGCAATATCTTGACAGGGTATTACCTGATAAGAAGTTACAGGATATAATGGCAGAATACATGGGGTATGTATTTATTAGAAACAGCACCCTGAAACTGGAAAAGTCGTTAATCCTACATGGAGAAGGAGCAAATGGTAAGAGCGTATTTTTTGAGGTAATGGCTGCTTTATTGGGTGATGCAAACATTAGCACCTACAGCTTACAATCCTTAACAAATGATAGTGGTTACCAGAGAGCAAAGCTTGTTGGGAAATTATTGAACTATTCTTCAGAAATGAGTTTCAATATGGATTCCAGGGTGTTTAAACAGCTGATTAGTGGTGAACCAATTGAAGCCAGGCTTCCATACGGTGAACCATTTATCCTGAAAGATTATTCCAGGTTTATTTTTAACACCAACCAGCTTCCTGCAGATGGTGAACATAATGAAGCTTATTACAGAAGGTTCCTGATTATTCCATTCAATGTAACCATACCAGTAAATGAGCGGGACCCTAAGTTGCCAGCCAGGATAATCAAAACTGAATTGCCTGGTGTGTTCAATTGGGTGTTGGAAGGTTTAACAAGGTTGTTAACCAATGGACAGTTTACAGAATCGGACCAAGCCGAAAAAGCGGTCCAGGACTATAGGCAACCTCCTAAGAAAGTGAATAGAGAATTGTTAAACGATGCTATTGTTCCAGAAATCATCAACAATACAATTCAACATCAGGATGGGCAATACACGGCATGTGTAACTGAAACTGGGGACCTGCTGGTATCTGTAAACATAGTAATAAAGCGTGGGGTTGCTGCTCAGCGTGAAGCATGTGTTGCAGATGTAGCTTCTTAAATAACTTTTAAAAAGGGCTGTCCAATGTGGCAGCCCTTAATTAAGAAATGCAGAGAGCAAAATAAGCTTGATGCTTTTAATTAACAACAAAACATTTAATCATGTTTATAACAGAACAAAAAGAGATAGAACAAACAGACACACTATCTCAGAATCAAACAGAACCAGTGCAGGAACAGCCTGATATTACTAATGTAGAGGAAGAACCAAAAGTAATGGAGCATCAGAAGTTACTAAACACCTTATTGACTGAAGTAAAACCAATAAATTTTCAGGAACGGGCAAATTTATCCGATGGCGAAAAGTTAACCAAAAACCATTACCTGATTATTTCAGTAGAAGAAATTCTTTCCTTAGCACAAAAAAACGATTGGGGCATGTGTATGAACAATGGGGAAATATATGTCTATAACTCCTGTTATTGGTCCCCGCTTCCCAAACCACAACTGGAAGATTTTTTGGGTAAAGCTGCAGAAAGGTTAGGGGTAGATTGGAGTGAAGCACGTTTTCATACATTCAGGAAGGATTTGGTAAAACAGTTTTTCAGTACTGGATTCATTCAAAGGCCAGTAAAATATGGGGATGAAGTGCTGATTAACCTTAAAAATGGAACCTTCCTCATCACACCTGAACGCCAGGTATTATTGCCTTTTGACAGAAACGACTTTATGACCTACCAGCTCCCGTTCTGTTATTATGGTGCTTCACAATGCCCGCTATTTCACAAATATCTGGACCGAGTGTTACCAGACAAGGAACTGCAAAAAATACTGGCAGAGTATATTGGGTACGTATTCATAAAAAAGAATACCCTGAAACTGGAAAAAGCCATGATTCTGTATGGTAGTGGTGCAAATGGTAAGAGTGTTTTCTTTGAAGTGGTGTTTGCACTGCTGGGTAAAGACAATGTGAGCAACTTCAGCCTTCAATCCCTAACAAATGCTACTGGATACCAACGCGCAAAGCTGGATGATAAGCTGCTGAATTATGCATCTGAGATTAGTGCCAACATGGAATCCACCATCTTTAAGCAACTCATAAGCGGTGAACCAATTGAAGCACGGCTACCCTATAAAGAACCTTTTATTCTGAGTGATTATGCCAAGTTCATTTTTAACACCAATGGGTTACCGAAGGATGTGGAACAAAACGAAGCATTTTTCAGACGTTTTCTAATCATCCCGTTCCTGGAAACGATACCAGAAGAGGAAAGGGATTCAGAACTACCGAATAAAATAATTACAACAGAATTGCCTGGTGTGTTTAACTGGGTGTTGGAGGGGTTGAGAAGGTTAGTCCACAACAAAAACTTCACTCCTTCAGATGTGGTTGCTAATGCTGTAAAGGAATATAGGGAACAATCTGACACGGTTATCCTGTTCCTGATGGAGGAAGGGTATGAACCAGATATTGTGAATGAGGTCCCGCTAAAGGTGATGTACGACCAGTACAAAGTCTTCTGCAAAGAGTCAGGATATGTGGCGGTATCACTGAGGGTTTATGCAGAAAGACTGAGAGCCAAACACTTCACCACAACAAGAAAAAGGAATGGAACCGTGGTGTATGCCAAAAAATAGTATTAATCATTACTTCACTTGGTTCACTTCCTTCACAGGTTGTGAACCAGGTGAAGCAAATGAAGAAGGAAAAAACAGTATTTACAAAATATACAATTTTATTTTATTGAATTTAAACTTGTAAAATATCTCGGCTACTTTCGGGTACTATCCTTTACACTCTCTACTGGAGTTTGGATAATATCAATTTTTGCAGTATCGATTGTAACTTTTTCAGGTTCTGTTGTTGAAGAGGGTGTATTATTTTGAATTTTCTCAGGTTCTGTTGTTGAATCAGGAAAGTTATTTTGATTTGAATATGTTTTTACAATCAATATTACACAAACAAGAATTATCATTCCACCTAAAATAGAAAATGCTCCATATAATGCAGTATTATCTATTTTAAATTTTACAATCACTCCATTTTCATCAATATAGATTCGTTTGTATGTTTCAACATCAATTGAACTAGGAGAAAATGTTAAATCATTTATGCACATAGATGGAAAATCTTTATAATTAACAACACAGTCGCCAATTTTTAATTTTTTAGGGTCTTTAAATTTCAATTTAACATTTTGGCTATTCTTATTTACATATTCTTTAATGTAAAATATTTCTTGTATTACTCCCTCAAAACATGAAATATATTGGTTTACAATTTCTGTAGACTGTAATGTTCCATTAACTTTAACTCCATTATCAAATCTCAAGGTTGCGCCAATATCAAATTTTCCACTACTGCTGTTTGAATTGTTCAATAATAATCCATCTTCTGTTTTATAGAGGGTGTAATTAAGCTTTTTGGCTTCTACCTTTTGTAAATATTTTAATGGGTCTTTATCAGAAATAATTTTTTCATTCAATAATAAAAACGGCAGGTCTTGTGTACCGCTCTGCTTTAGGAGCAATATCCCTTCATCAATAAATGCCTGCTGCAAGAGTATATTGTCTGTTACCCGATTAATCAACAGTTTACCAGTGGGCAACAATTCCCAACTTCCAACAATCACCTTTCCATTGAGGGAAAGTATTAGCCTTTTATCCCGAAGGAACACATACTCATGAGTATTCTCTTGTTCATCAATCAGTACCCAGGGTTTGTCCACAAACACTTCTATATGGGATAGCTGTTCACTGAACTGCTGAATCCTGGGGATGATATTTCTCAGGTATTGTAACATAAATGATAATTATTTAATTATTAGTTTGATTAGGAATTATCAATAATTGAAAACTTTTTTTCCAATTCTACATAAAGGTCATTAGCTCTTTCAACAAATAAATCTTTCCCGAATAAAACTTGATTTGGACAAACATTTTTTGCAATCTCAAAAATTTTTTGAAATGAAATTTCTCTATCGGAATCATAACCATCCCTTAACCATTTTCTTTTAATTTTAGATTCCAAATAAATAGCCAAAAATGTAAACATTGCTAAATCATACTTCCATTTTGAGTTATAGACTGATAATGCATTTTCTATATATTCTAAATTCTCTAGAATATTAACATCATATAGATAACTATATTTGTTTTGCCCAGCCAATCTTGCTGCAGTAGCTCTCTCGCCACATAATCTACTATAAATAACAATTAATTCATTAATATCATTAGTCCCTTCAAAATGCAACCTTACGAGTGGGGATAAAAAAGCCTTTGCTGTTTCACCAAATGTACCAATACCATATTGCATAGGGCTTCTGGTATTGGGGTCATTAATAGGCCCTTTCGCAGGTCCAGTTTGCACTGATGAATTATTAAAACTTGAATTTAGGGCTACAAAAGCAAGTACAAGTGGTCCAAAAACATACACCAAAAACTCACTAAAATCATATGTCTCACTTAAGCTATGGTCATCACTTGTAAATGGCCAAAATTTACTTTTATAATATGTAGACTTTTCAGTGAAACCTAAGAAAAGAAAAACAATATTAAGGAAAGCCCAAATCACATATAGATTGAACAATAAAGGATATTTATTTCTAATGTATTTTATCATAAAAATTATAATTTGATATTTTAAATTTAATAATTATAATCAACAATGCAATGTAGTTTTAAGTTATCCTATTTTATTAACTATATCTTCAATGTTATTCCATTAAAAAGAATACTATTCTCAGATTATTCATTGATAAAAATGGGTGGGGAAGTAAAACAAAATTATAGAGAATTCTCTATTGTATGAAAAAATAATTTTATCTGCCTTTGTAAGTGTGAATAGTAAAGGCAAAAGAGAATATTATATTAACAAATCGGCACTGTTATTGGTCGGTGCTAAAATCAGGGAAATTCGCCTTTCTAAAAACATTTCAATTGAGTATTTGGCAAATACCAGCGGTATGGATTATTCTCAATTAGCAAGAATGGAGACAGGGCAAGTAAATTTCACCATTTCTTATTTATTCAGGGTAGCAGAAGCCCTGGGTGTTACACCCAAAGATTTACTACCTTAATAGAAACAGTTGCTTTACCTGCCCTAGCCTACCATATTTAATTTAATGTTATCCATTTACTTACTGCCATCAGCAAAATCCAGAACTTTGAAGGTTTTCTCCAATTCAGCATATAGAATGGAAACAATTTTGACGAACTCAGTTTTAGGTAGAAATATTTGCTTTGGGCAAAGTAGCTTTACTTGTTCATAAAGGATTGTCCATTTCAGACAGAGCACTTTTTTCCTCCTGTAGAAATTGCGCCTTTCCTTCAATTCCAGGTACAGTGCCAGGAATGTAAACACAGCCAAATCAAACTTCCATTCTTCGGCTTCCTCTCCAAAGGTATCCGTTAAGTATTGCACTACTTCTTCAACCCTTTTCCCTTCAATATAGTTTTCTGGCCTCTGCTTATTCCAATAGGGTCTAGCCTCCATCAAAAGCTTGGACAGAACTCTAAAATCCTCCAAATCCTTACTGCCATTTACACTTACTTTTTTTAATGGCAGTAGGAAATAGCTTACCTCTCCCACTATTCCACTGCAGCTTTCAGATTCAATATATCTGATTAAACCTTCGTTTCTGTATCTCATTTTATTGTTTTTATTTGATTAATGTTATTACAATAGACCTTCTTCGGCAAAACTGAAGAAACCTCCCTGTCCATTTAGGATAAGGTGGTCAATCACCTTTATATCCATCCATTCAGCAGCCTGCTTTATCTTCTGCGTTAATTGTTCATCCTGGTAAGATGGTTTTAGGGACCCAGATGGATGGTTGTGTGATAAAATCATTCCTGTAGCAGCTGACTTCAGAGCAACCGACAGAATAAGCCTAATATCTGCAACGGTGCCTGTTATTCCGCCTACTGAAATTTTATACCCACCAATCACCCTATTTGCCCGATTCAGATACAGTACAATAAACTGTTCCTGCAGGTGAATCGTATCATCGTCAAAATACGGCAGGACCGCACTGAATGCATCTTCGGCTGATTGGATAAGGGGTTGTTCATTTGATGGGATGAAAGGTTTATAGCTTACCATTATCTCGCATATTTGATTGTCCATATATTTTGTTTATTAAAAAGCCTGCCCCTATTAGGACAGGCTCTCGTTAAGGAAAAAGGGTTACATTAAATACCAGTTGGTGGTTCTGCTTTCCAGTCCGCTACGGACCTGCTCTACGAAGGAATAAGCATTGATGCTTCTGTCCAGAAACAAATCAATATAGGAGGTCTTATTGGCTCCCGTAAACAGGTTGTAAAGCCGCCATAGGTTGATATTGCCGTTTTTATCCCTACAGAAACTGTTGTCTCTATAATAATCACGGCATACAGCACCCACCTGCGTATCATTGAACAGGAGGCTTGGAATTTCAGCCTTCATATGCAGTGGCAAATGGTTATACATACGGCACCTTCCAACCAGTAAAGCGAACTGGTGTTCCGTTAAGGCATACTCAGCTAGTCTTCGCATACTGTGCAGATGATTCTGCTTATCATACGAGTGTATAAGGGCTTGTATACAGGACCGCAACATCTGCAAGTTCTTCACTTTTAAATCGCCCATAAATCCATCGGTCCAGACGCATAGATTGGTGCACACCCTATTCTTAAACCCAATAAACACTTTGAAGTGTTCTTCGGTCCCTTTTCTGGAGTATAGGTTATCCAAGTTATAAGACTTTACACCGCCAATGGTGAGAGAAAGGGAATTGCCATCAATAGTGTCCTGTATGGACGGTATTTCAATGATGAACGCCATCCTTTCGTAATACAAGGTCTTCTCCCAATCATCCAACTGGTTTGCAGGTTTATTCCTGGCTTCAGGAACCCTTCCTTTGATTGGATGCGATAACCTCACCAACGGGTTTAAAATAACCTCCCCTTGGAAGGAATCTGAAACCACTTCTGCCATTACTTCAATAAACTCACTTTGGGAGATTAGCGGCTCATTATCTTTAGCGTACACTGGAATTATGTGGTTATTCCTTATCTCCTGGTAAGTAGAGGCAACTGTATTAGCAGTTATAAAGAACTGATTTTCTTTCTCCACCTGCTCTTCCTCCATTGTGAAAACAGGCTGGCTGACTGGTATCATTAATTCAAATTGTTCCATTACTTGAGGTTTTTAGGTTTGCCAATTGTTTAATGTTCTGGTCCAGTAACGTTTTCTTCCTGTTCTGGAACTGAATCATTAACTGATTACTAAACTTTGGGTATGCTCTGTAGAGGGTGTACAGCTCTTCCAGACTGGCACACTCCTCAATCTTTACTGCAACGTCCTCCAAACCCACATCAGAACCGCTATTACACCATTCCCTTATTTGGATTCCTGTAGCAGAGGATAGCTTTTGCTCTGGCTTGCCAAAGAACAGACCAGTTCTGTCTTTTGAGGCTGTGGCAAAGTTTCGTATGTCAATATCAAATACGAGGGTAAAATCATATTCCAAACCATCACGCTGTATCCCCTTCAATCCTACCTTTTCAGGCACCTGCTTGTTATTCTTTTCTACCAGTACATAATCCTGTTTGGTCCGAACGGTAGCGATAATGTGTAAGGAAGATTGCAGGATGGTTTGAATGAAAAGGTTGTGCCTGGGTGTAACTTTAGCCCATGCGGTAAAAGAGTTGCCTGGAAGGTTAGCGTGGTAATCCAGCAAATACTCCCAACAGTGTGTTACTGAATCCAGGATAACTACCTCAATACCGCTTTCTTCGCAAAGCCTGATAGCTTCGCAATACTTCTCTGGTTCAAATGGAGCATTCAGGTTGAGCACTTTATAATTGCCCAGGTGGTCATATAAAGATGCACTGTGGTTTTCGGTATCCACCACTGCAATCTTTTCCCAGTTACCACACAATCCAAAACCGATAAGAAGTGCAGAATACGTTTTTCCTGCACCACTTGGGCCTTGTAAGGCCATTTTCATCTTAGCATTTTTTCTGCTAGCTGTAATTAATTTCATAACTTTAAACTTTACTTGTTAAGAATGCAAAAGGCAGAGCTGTGGAAGAGCTCTGCCTTTTTTTTTACTTACGGAGACACGGGACCGCTACCCATCATCTATGACAGGTGCAGCATTGGTTTGCTTTTCCATATTGTTTATTTTAAGTGTGACGGGTTACATGTGAGCGCGATTCATGCATTGCCCAATAGGTGTAAAAGATGCCCATATCCAGACAGGGGGTATACCAGAATCCGAGTTTGCTAGTTAGGGTCAATTGTGGGTCTCCCCTTATCCCACAGAAATAGGAAAAAAATACTGGGGGGGGTATAAAATAGGAAGTACCCGTATTACAATGGGGGCTAAACAAATGGGGGTATATAGGTTAATGGTTCCTGCGCTTCACTCAGTAGTAAGAACAGATGTGGGAATGAGGATAATGTTTCGAAGTAGAGGGGTTAATCTATATCAGAATACAATAACCATATAATGTGCCTTTGGATGGGGTTAACCAATCCATGTTTGAAAGATGTAAGATGGAGAAGTACAGGTGGTTAAGAGTATTTGGGGAACAAGTGGTCATCAACGTCCAATCCCTTTCCCATCAAAGCATCTGTGTAAGCATTAATCAAACTCCAGTGGTCTCTTTGATTTACTGAAACAATTAGGGGGTTAAGCATGTACTCCTTTCTCTTTACAGATATTGCCAAATTAGCTACTACCACATCACGAACAGCCTGTTTAACCACATCAGGCTTATAAGTAATCCCAGTTACCCGTTTACAGTAATCGTTAAACTCTTGAATGATGTGGTCAGTAAATGGAAAATGGCAGGTTTTAAAGTTTACCACATGAAACAGGATAAATAATAACAGATTCTTGGCACATCCATCCTTCATAGCCAGATAGAAGGCCAAAAATTCTGGGTGCAGGTTGATGCCAGAGGCAGAATAAATTAGTTCCGATTCTTTAAACAGTATAACCTTCTTACTTTTTTTAACGCCAACCTTTTTCATATGTTTTTTGGGAATGTAGCGAGTTTCTGCCAGTACATTGAAAATGTGGTCATTGACAAATGCAGTATGTTGTTGCTGCTTAGTCTTTTTTTGTTGCTTGGTGTTTTCCATAACAGTAATTTTGCATGCTAGTTTTTAAAAATGTCTTTCCCACATTTGGAAAAGCAGGGATGTTAACACGCAGTTCCCGTCTGCTAAAAAAACCTTATGTTTATGAAGACGAACAATTCTAGTCTAACTTGATAAATGGGGTATTTCTGCAAATATACTGCATTTTATCGAATAATAATACTATTATTAATACCATTATCTAGCCGCTTCTATGAGCCTAAAAAAAATTACCATACAAGTAAATATGACTGCTTCACCCAAACCAGAGACCATTTCCTTTGTTAGTTCTGGGTGTACACATTTCTTTAATGCTCAACATATTATGATAGAACTTACCCAGTATGAGCGGGCATTTTATGATTACCTGTGTGAGGCCATGAATAAGGTGAATAACAACGTAACTATCAACAACAACCTGAAACAGGACTTTGTAGCATTTATTGCAAATGTCACAGGAAGAAAGCATCAACCATCGCTGAAGCGTATGTACACCTACAAAAGCAAACTGGTTCAAAAAGGGCTTTTAATTGAAAGAGGGGATGAATTTTTCTGCATCAACCCAAAGTATGCCTACAAAGGCAGCGAAATAAAGAGGAAACAAATTCTAAAGCAACTGATAGAAGATAGAGCTAAAAAAGGGTTACCCATATCAATGCTGGTGGACAAACCAGTAAACAAGTCTAAGCACTAACCCTTATCTGGAAAACTCTGTTTATTCATGTGAATTGAATACTCAGTAATTGCAAAATTTGGCTTAAAACGGTTGCCTGGAGTAAGCCTGGCATAACTTTACCCTAATTTGGATTTCATCCTGAAATGCAACAAAGGAAGCAGAAATGTATGGTCTTTAGGCAATTAAGAGCTTGTTAATGAAGGTTATATCATCTACCTATTTCTATTCTTTCATGGGGTGTGGGTTTAATTGGTTGGTCAGTCTTCCATCTTTCTAAGTATAAGTAAATGATTGGACTGAGCATGTTGTAATGAATAATAAATACTTTTGCACTTGTACATATCAATTTTAATTAATGTAGAGAGAGTTATAAGACTTCTATAAAAAGTTCTACTTATAACGGGATTTGACATTAGTGTAAGAAATTTAACCCCCCTTAGACATAAAGCATGAAAAACTTATTCAGGAAGTCTCAATCGCCTGATGTAAAGATTGAAGAAATAATATCCTCATTTGCACTGTATGCATTTGGTGATATAAGATTTAATATTGAAAATAAAAATGAAGCAAAACCAATAGCTGCATTTATTTTATGCAGCTGCTTAATTGACCAATTAGCTGCTTACACTTATAACCACGGAGCAAAAGAAAATGCCAAATATTATAAAAAATTTATTCAAGAATATTTACCTTCTTATGTGCCACTAAGACTTTACAAAGACCTTAGGTGCTTGCTTGTTCACAACTATTCAATTAGTGAGTATTTAGCAATAACTAATGAAAATCCATTTCCTGAAAATGATGGTAATATTATTAGCGCTACTCATATAACAGCAATAGGATTATATAATGACCTCGTAAAAGCTTTTGATAAATTCACAAAAGAATTAAGATGTAATACCGAAACTCGAAAAAATGCTATAGCAAGATATGATGATGCGCCTCCAATTATAAGTGTAAATTCTAGATTTTGGAAATATTCGGAAAAAGAAGCAGATTATCTAAAAGAGTTTTACTTTAAAAAAGTTAGAGGAAAACCAGTGAATGACAACGCAAGTTTAATAATATCAGCAATTGAAAAAACGAAAATTGACGACACTAATGAACCATTTATTTTAAGATGTATAGCAATACAACATGGAAAAAAATATTGTATCCAATTAGATAAAATCACCCAGCAATTAGGGCTACCTTATCCTATAGATATACTTAAAGCTGCAGGAATTTTCGAATAAAATATTTTACTCAAAAAACAAGCAAAATACAAATGCTGACAAATAATTGAAACATCTTCTATTAAATTGATGATAGGTACCAAAAGAAATACTCTATAAACATTAATAATTCATCATTTATTTTTGAAGTCTGACCATTTAAATGGTGTTGGGACCCTAAAAAAAGAGTATAAGTAAGGTTCTCCGAATATGATGAACTGTAGCTGGTCCTTGTTGTTGCTCCTAACCTCCTCCACCCATAGCCATACATTGAGGGGAAACCTACTGCCTTCTTTATTGCACACAACTTTAAAAAGTGTGCACAGGACAAATATTTTGCCTTTCCCATTTACCACAATGAGGCAATCAGGACGGTAATACTGATAGTGCATATATTTTTATTTGGTTATTTGTAGGTTGGTGTTTACATTTATAAGGTAGTCCCACATTTTTTTGTTTCAGTTTAGGTTATTAGTTATGAATTAATTGCGAATGAAAGGGTAATGCTGTGACCGAGGTGGACGAAGTGTAAGAAAGAATATAGCAAGGCAGGAAAAAAAATAATGATTGTTCTGATTTGCTATTTAGTTTTTGTACTTGGCAATGCTAATAAAGCCAAACTATATTTTTTGTCACCTGCTTTTGCATCAGCAGCAGTTCGGGCTGGACGTATTCCAAATATCCCAACAATGCCAAGCCTTTTTCGTTACCTGCAACCATAGACAACAACACAACAGACAAAATACATACAAAATGGAAGACAAAAAACGATTTCTACTAAATTCAGTTTTACTCTATAAAAAAATCATTGCTCAGACAGATAATAATTGCCTGAGAAGGTTTTTAGCATTTAAAATTATTGTTAATGCTATGTCATTCGAAGAAATAGTAAATGACAGACAATTTACGGACATTAGAGAAGTCAGAAATATTTTTCTTGCACACAAACAAAACAATCAGTTTTCAAAAGCCTTCAACTCATCAGAGCTAATAAAAAACAAAAATATCGACCAGCTAATTGCATTTATGACTGGACACTTAGCTGACCAAACGAACATTGAATATTTTGAAGAATTGACAGACTCAGCTAAACTTTTAAAGTTTGAAAATTTGTCAAAACAAATTTTGAAATTATTTGAAGAAGAATTTTATGTAGGCTTCAGAATAAGCAATAATTTTTTATGCACTGGAGAAGGTCAAATAAAAGAAGTTTCATCAAGTAATTTAGCGGGTTCATTTTATCGCTTCAATAGTTCCAAAGAGTTAAGCATCTTATCTAATTTTTTTATTACCAACTTACTGACTTATCCCAGTTATCCCAACGCTCTTCAAAATTTCAAAATCGACTACATTCTTCACGCTGTAAATATGAAAGACTGTATTTTCAAAGACACTCTTAATGGACACTCTATAGACGGACTATTTGAAGTTCTAACCGCTACAAATGTTGGAGATACAACTGCATTGCAAGGGTTGCAAACAGATACACCATTTCAAACTAAATACGATGAAATGAGACACATCAGAAATAAACTTGCTGGACATATGGATAAAAGAGAGCCATTAAATGAATTACTTAAATTAGTGTATGATTTTGACATAACCACAGCTTATGACTTTGTGAACAAGCTTGACAAAGCAGTCTATGACACTTCACAAACGCATTTCGCTATTCAACACCACTATCATTCATTTAATATGAAAATGAACAGTAAAGACATCATTGCTATTGAAGGGTTAAAAAACAGTGATTATTATTCATAGCAAAATGACCATCGTAACGGATGACAGAAGAATGGCAGCAAGTAACACGGGTTTTGCGTCAGGCGGGGTGACGTGCAAACTTGGAGCTTTGTGCTTCTATTCAAGTTCAGTGCAGGTTGACAGTTTTGTACTCCGAAACCCGCCTGCAAAACCCGAAACCGTTATGGGCAACTATAAAAAGACAGACAAATGGAATTAAAAGACATTTTAACTATTGTTGGGTTATCAATAACATTCGCAGGATTAATAAATGTTATTTTGTACCAACTGATATTTTTACCAAAGTTCAACATGACGTTCAAGAAATTTGAATTTGAACTAAAGCAGAAGGACTTAATTAATCAAGAACAATGGAAGCATAAAAGAGATGCTTGTTTTAATGCTTTGAATATAGCTGACGCATTGTTAAGCAACTACAAGTATCCAAATGTAAAGGACGGAGAAATTAAACCAGGAAAAATTTCTACAGAAGAAGTAAGAAAATGCTTTAATGACCTTGCCTGTTCTTGTAGAGAAGCTACCGTCATCGACCTACTCAAAAAAATTTTGTTTGAATCTGTAAGCCCTGACATAATAGTTGACTTAAGAAATGCTGTTCGTATAGAATTAGATTTCGGAAATCAAGAGTTCGATAAGGACAGAGACAAAGCTTTTGTTGGCAAAGTTGGAGCTGACCCAGACCTAAAAAAAAGCAGCCCATAACGCGGGTTTAGCAAAAGTGGCGGTTCAGTGCTCAGCAGACACATTTGTGGTGAAAATCTCCACATTCGCCAAGCCCGAAACCGTTACCAGCAAGGCTAAAACGACAGATAACACAAGACAATGAATTATAATTTTTTTGCTGACAAGGCTGACAAGTTGGAAATTCTTAAGTTCATTTTCAAGGACACAGACTTGCATGTTTACGATTCATATTCACCTTATGGGCAAGAAATTTGTGAATACAAAACTCTTGACGAAATTTCATCAAAGTTTGAACTAGACAATGGTGAAAAATTCGCAAATACATTTCAACTTTGGACTCCGAGACACAAAGGAAAGCCTATTTTCAGAAAAGTTAATCTTGTCCCAAAACGTTGTAATGGTCACACTTTTCGTTATTCGACAGAAGGTTGGGGACTAATTCAATTATACTTTGGTGGACTTAAAAATAATGAACTTAACCAATCTCACATAGGACATCAAAGCGAAAAGCGAGCATTGGCTTGGCAAGACATTAACAACTTAAACGAACTTGTTAGTTCGTGGGACTGGACAGAAATTCAAGTAACATCACGAAAAATAAAGTATCAAATAAATAACAAACTTGCGACAAGAAAAATTGGAAGTCTAGGCGTATTATCAGGTGCAGACAAACTCGAAACACAAGGAATAAAACTGAAATAACAAGGCAATTAACAGAAAGCCTAGCTGGTAACAAGGGTTTGGCGTTAAGTCGGCGGACAGATTAATAAACCTAATTTTCAGCTATTTATCATCTATAAATCGACTGGATAGTAAAATAAACGATAACCCACCCATAACAGAGTGGGTCTTGTTTCAGGTAAGGTACCAGCAATTCCCACTGCCCTCCAGTGCCCACCTTAACTGTTCCACAAAGGAGTAGGCATTTACATTACGGTCCAGGAAAGAGTCGATATAAGTGCTCTTATTGGCTCCTGTGAGCAGGTTATACAGCTTCCAGAGGTTAATAGTGCCATCTAAATTCCTGCAAAAACTTTCGTCCCTGTAATAATCCTTGCACACCATTCCCAACTGTGTATCACCCAATAGCAGAGGAACTATGTCCTGTTGCAGGTGTGGTGGCAAGAACTGGAGGAGCCTGCATCATCCAATGGTAAGATTATTCATTCTTACTTAAATTTTTCCAAAACCATTAAATACCTGGCAAATCAATTGGGATGCTTACTTGGTGAGTATAGTTCCGCAAAGCAGTTTCTGGGTTGTTACCCATCAGGAAAGCAGTCATTACAGGTGTAATCCCTTCATCTATACATCTGCTTCCAAATGTGTGCCTACAGGCATACAGGACCCTTTCTTCAATTCCTAGCTTATATAAAATGGGTTTAAATACCCTGCGCTGAAACATCCTATCATCAATTGCCAATCCTGTAAAAGAAGTGAATACCAAATCATCAATTTTCTTGCAAGCACAAAGCGGTTCTAGTATTAGCTCCAAGTCTTTGGTTAATGGCAAAACCCTCTCCTTTCCGTTTTTGGTTTCTTTTCTTACCCTTGCAGAAGCATTGGTCCCTTTCAAGGTTCGGGCTAATACTTCCCTGATGTGAATAACCTTTTTCTCAAAATCAACACTACCCACCCTTAAACCAATTGCCTCTGAATTTCTGACACCTGTTTTGAAGATGAAGTAAATAAAGGAATAATAATGAGAGTGGCTGTATCGGGAGCTTTTGGGGCTACAGGAGTTGTTTTTGAAAGCATCCAGAATTGTCTTTATCTCCTTTTGTGTAAATGGCTTGCGGTTAGTTTTAAGTACTTTCTTTTCCTTCCTGCCTTTTACTTCTTCTAATGGATTTATTTTCCAAACCAACCGAGATACCATCCATCTAGCAAAGTTCCTGAGCATAGTTAAACGCCTGTTAAAAGTTCTGGTCCCCACTTTTTGAGCACTCAGCTTTGCCAATAAATTGTTTTCAGTAACCTTACCCCATTTTTGGATTGTGTTTCGCAATGCGTGATAATCGACATCCTTTTCACAATCCATCTGCCTGCAGGTGGATGTCCATTCCTCGAAGTATTCTACTACAGTTTTATTTGTAACTGGTTTTTTATTATTACTTAGTTTGTACTTGCCGAGTGTTGAATCAAACAATCCAACAGCAATATCTTTTTCTATTTCGAGGGCTACCTTCTTTGCCTGGATTAGGTTCAACTTGTTTGATGCATTCAGGTTTAGGGAATAACGAATGTTTTCATGCCGCCACCTTAAACGCAGGCTGTTTCTGTACTTAGTGATTGAAACACTTCCCTTTGAAAATTTGTGACCCATTTGTGACCCAAATTGAAAGATTACAGGCCAATGTTGGGAATTTAAGCGAATCTTAGAAAAATACAAAACCCTTGATAGTCAAGGGTTTTAAGTATAAATAACAAGTCGGGTGGACAAGATTCGAACTTGCGACCCCTAGCACCCCATGCTAGTGCGCTACCGGGCTGCGCCACCACCCGCTTTACAAATCGGGTTGCAAATATAGGTGCAAAAACAAATTTTCAGTTTATATTGCACAAAATTTTATTCCTCTAAATGAAGATTCTTCTTAGAAAAGTACTGATTGCCGATCCGGGCTCAGTACTGAATGGCTTGCAAAAAGACATTTTAATTGATGGAAACCTGATTTCAGCAATAGAAGATCATATTTCACAAGCCTCAGATATTGAACAGATTATAAAAGCAGAAGGTTTAACAGTGTCACCCGGTTGGGTAGATAGTTTTTCCCATTTTTGTGATCCGGGTTTTGAATACAGGGAAACAATCAACTCGGGTGTTGCTTCGGCAACAGCGGGTGGCTTTACAGATGTCTTTGTTTTACCCAATACACAACCCTTTGTACAATCCAAATCTCAGGTAGAATATATTTGCCAGAAATCTAAGGATTTAAGTGCCCAGGTACATCCCATTGGTGCTATAACAAAAAACCTGGAAGGGAAAGACCTGGCCGAAATGTATGATATGCAATCGAGCGGTGCAATTGCTTTTTCTGATGGCTTACAGCCGGTTCAGGTTTCAGGCTTGCTGCTGAAAGCACTTCAATATGTAAAGGC